>Ga0206980_1071_pt1 | contig 14849 bp, 13 predicted proteins | sample Alteio_BWMinCont_20_FD_153494 | JGI IMG/M metagenome (GOLD analysis project Ga0206980, IMG submission 153494) | Enriched cells from forest soil in Barre Woods Harvard Forest LTER site, Petersham, Massachusetts, United States -... | ecosystem: Environmental > Terrestrial > Soil > Temperate forest >...
CCGGAAACCAATGTGCTAATTAATAATGCAGGCATACAATTGTTGGCTGACCTTACCAAGCCGATTGATTTAGATAAGGTATATTCAGAAGTAGAAACTAACTTCATCGCTCCCGTCCATTTAGCTTCGATGTTCGCTAATCATTTGGTTACAAAAAATGACGGAGTAATAATAAATATTTCATCAGTCCTGGCTTTTGTGCCCATAGCATTTATGCCTATATATTGTGCCACTAAGGCTGCCATACATTCACTTACCATGTCGTTACGTTATCAGTTGAGAAATACCACTATTAAAGTATTTGAAGTGATCCCACCTTCTGTTGATACCGAGTTAGGTCACGAGAGAAGAGAAGATAAGACTCAAACACACGGAGGAATACCTGTGGCTGAATTCCTCTCCGAGGCTATGGATGCCTTAAAGAATGATATACTGGAAGCTCCTATAGGGCAGTCGAAAGGGCTGAGGACTAAAAGAGAAGAGATGTTCAATACAATGAATAAATAGCAATTCATAGTTTTTTCTTATTTTTAGAAGGACTTTAAAGCTATGCTCCTTAAAATACTGCTAAAATTCTCCATAGTTATAGCTGTATATATATTGTTCTCTGCTGTGTTTAGTTTATTGCAGAACAGAACTATATATGACAATACACTTGGTATGGTATCTACTAACTATGAAAGAAGCGGTACTGCAAAGCGTTATATTATATATAAAGTAAGCGACCCTTATAATGGTGTTACTGAAACGAATGCTTATAATTGGGATGCTGCCTACTACCTTACAATTCGTAACAAATTATATGCCGATATAGACCCGCACTATGTAGACAGGTATGCTTTCTACCCGTTTTTTCCTATAATATGGAAAGTATCAGGTATTAGATCTCAGAATATAATTTTGGTGAATTATCTGTTTTTTGGGTTAGGTATAATATTGCTTTCACAATTATTCATGAAGAATAAACCGCAGGATATTTTCTTCTTTATTCTTGCATTATTAATACCTTCGGCAATCGTTTTTTACCTTCCGTACGCTGAGTCTTTATTTGTATTGACCCTTGCCATAGCTCTTTGGGGTTTGTTCCGTCAAAAGTATTGGCTGTATTTTATTGGCATGATATTCTTTAGCATGACCCGACCAGCCGTAATCGTACTAATGGTGGCTTTTATTGGAACCGATATTGTGAATTTATTTCGCCACCGTAACTTTAAGCATTTTCTAAGGCAAAGTGGGTTAACCATTGCACCGGTTATGCTGGGCTGCTTGGCGGTTATTGTAATACAGTATTACTATAGCGGCTCCTGGACAGCGTATTTCGATACAGATGATCTATGGCCTAAAGAATCGGGCTTTTTAAATAAAATTTCCGATTGGTCTACAGAAGGATTTGGTATGAATTCATTTTCAGTGATTTTTCTGGCAGTGCCTGCGTTTATCTATTCCATTATACTAGGTCTATCGGCATTGCTAAAGAAATCACAGAAGAATTTAGTTTCGCTTTTTGATGGCAATGAGAGTTATATCAAGGAATATATGTTCAATGTATCTATGATGTTTATGGCTGGTATTTTAGGCTACTTCTTCCTCACTAGTGGTAATGTTCTTAATGGTTTTTTTAGGTACACAATGGCAGTGCCTTTCTTCTATATTATATTGTTCCAGTTACCGGATAAGTTGCAAAATGTCGCCCTGAAATATAAAATTGGTTTAATGGTCCTTACTGCTGTTATGTTATTTTCGTCACTCCTTAATATACACTACACTGGTAATGTTTGGAGGTTTGAATATTTGGGTCTATATTTATTAGTGTTAATTGTACCGTTTATTTTGTTTGAGCAATATTTGTCTCAAAATGCAAAGTATTGGGCTATATTACTTTATATTATCCCTGCTATAGTATGGCATACATATTTATTCAATATGTATCTTAGCAACGCGTGGATATATACTTGATAATAATACAAAAATCGTTTAAATGAAGAAGTTAGCATATGGATGTCTTATTTTGTTAAGCGCATGCAGCGCACCTAAACAGAAAGGATTGGTCTATTTTAATGATTTGGAAAGTATTAAGGGATGGGCGCCGGTAAACCTAAGTAAAAGGTATGCCCATTCTGGCATGTATTCAAATAAGTTTGATACAGCACATGTATATGGCATTACCTTCAGGCAGTTGTTTCGTGAAATATCTGATGATAAAATAATTAAGGTGAAAATTAGTTTTTGGGCCTATATGACTCCAAAGGCTGCAGGTAAACTTGTTATGGAAGTTAAAAAACCTAATAATACCACCGCAATATGGACAGCCAGAGATATGGGCGAAATTGCACCTAAGCATAACGAATGGCAGCAGGTTGATTTGGAGCTTACAATGAATGATTCGATTAATAAACCTGAGAATATGCTGGCTATTTATCCATGGAGTATTGGTAAAGGCGATTTTTATATTGATGATATAAGACTCGAATATATCCTTGGATATTAAACTTTAATATGGAAGATTATCCACAACCAAGAAGAAACTCAAGTAGGGCTTTCATCGGTTTTGTCATCCTGGCTGCTGGTGTTTTAATGCTTCTTCGACGTATGGGATACCCCATATATGGTTGGGTATTTACATGGCCTGCATTGCTTATTTGGCTCGGTGTTTACATCGCTATTAAAAAGAAGTTTAGAAGCCTAACTCCTTTGTGGTTTATTATTATTGGTGGTTATTTCTTGGCAAGGCATCAAGGGTGGATAACATTTTCTATTGGACAGTATTTCTGGCCCTTGTTGATCATTAGCATTGGCCTTTCTTTGGTAATGCGCCCACGTAATGCCTCATGGTCTTTTAGAACCAATATTGGCGGAGGTGATAATATTGATAGCAATAGCTTTTTTGATTCGGTGGCAATTTTCTGGGGTGTGCGGAAAACCATATTGTCAAAGAATTTTGCCAAGGGTGATATTGTGAATGTTTTTGGAGGAACTGAAATTAACTTTATGCAGGCCGATATAACTAACGCAGCCGTTATTGATCTTGTCGTAATATTTGGCGGTGTTAAGCTGATTGTTCCGGCAGATTGGGACGTACGTGTTAATGTGGTGCACGTTTTTGCAGGAACAGATGATAAGCGGCAGTTTCACAGTATTCCTACTTCTAAAAAAGTGCTATTGGTAAATGGCACTGCTATTTTTGGTGGCATTGATATAACCAGTTACTGAGAGCAGGTCAGATATATAAATAAAAAAGCCCCACTGATAGCGGGGCTTTTTTTATAATAGCTAGCTTGTTATTTCTTAATTTCTTTTTTTACTATAACAGTGTCTTTCTCCTCACAATGCTTGCCATCCTTCATCATAGGGCAGCTGCCGCCATCACCCATCTCACAGTTCGATTCCATCTTTTCCTTACAATCACCATTCATGTGGGTGCAATTACCGTCACCCCTAGTACAACCACTTTCCATCATGTCGTTACATCCATCACCATGCATCATACAACCGCTCATCATTCCGTGGTTGCAATGCATCATTTCATTGCATCCGTTATGTGTACTCATTTCGCATCTCATTTCCATTCTTTCGCAATGGTTCCTGTGGCAACGTATTATGCCATGCAGTCCTGCCCCGAAAAGGCATAAAAACCCCATTACAACTATAAACCACGATACGTATTTATACAGATTACCTAGGCTTTCCCTTTGGGCCTGAGCCAGAAGTTTCATACCGGCGACAATAACAAATAAGGCTAAGATAAAAGCAATTAAAAGCATAGTAATTTTTTTTGATTATGAAGTAAATATACATATAATATGGGGCGTATAGCAAATTTTACAATGCCTTTATGGATATTACACCAAAATTTCCTATCCTTGTAGTAACAGTAACGATTTAGGAATTAAACTAACCCTGAAATATGATTGCGACAGAGAATATTACAATAAACAAGATAAAGAACAGCCGCCTTCCGAAAGTTGATTTAAACAATGTGCCATTTGGTAGCGTGTTATCAGATCATATGCTGGTATCTAACTATATAAATGGCGAATGGCAGCCATCTGTAATAGAACCGTTCGGAGACATTACCATTTCTCCTGCTATGTTGGCTCTTCATTACGGCCAAATAGTATTTGAAGGTATGAAAGCGTTTAAGATGAAGGACGGAAGCGTATCTATATTCAGGATGGAAAAGCACTATGATAGGTTCTGTAAATCTATGGAACGCATGTGTATTCCGCCAATGTCATATGAGCATTTTAACGAAGCTATGAAAGCATTAGTGAAAGTTGATGCCGCATGGGTACCTGGTTCTGAAGGATCATCGCTATATATACGTCCATTTGTATTTGCATCTGAAGAACGTTTTGGTGTTAAGGTAGCTGAAGAGTATAAGTTTATCATTTTCAGCGGCCCGGTTGGCCCATATTATTCAAATCCGTTAAAGGTTAAGGTTGAAGATAAATACAGACGTGCAGCATCAGGTGGAACCGGTTCGGCAAAATGTGCGGGTAACTATGGCGGCGCTTTCTATCCTTCTAGCCTTGCCCGTAAACAGGGGTTCGATCAGGTGCTATGGACAGATGGTTCTTCTGAATTGAATATTGAGGAGTCCGGTACCATGAATGTGCTGTTTATGATCAACAATGTACTGGTTACTCCTTCACTTTCCGATTCTATACTTGATGGTATTACCCGCGATTCGTTTATTACCATTGCGAAGGATATGGGTATTAAAGTGGAAGAAAGAAAGATTGGAGCTGATGAATTGATAAGTGCACATGGCAAAGGTATTTTGCAGGAAGCATTTGGTACGGGTACTGCGGCTGTCGTTGCTCCTATACAATTGATCAGTATTAAAGGTAAAGACTACACACTTCCTGCAATTAAGGATGATAACGTTGCTTTGAAGATCAAACAACGCTTACTTGATATTCGTGTTGGGGCTGCGCCTGATAAAAATAACTGGAACACAATAGTTAAGCAGTAGTATAAGGCCATTATCTTCTAGCTACCGGCTTAAGCTCAAATATGAAGTCAATTACAAGAACGATATTAATATTATCGCTTGTTAGTCTGGTAAATGATATTGCCAGCGAAATGTTATTGCCTATTCTACCTATTTATCTAAAGTCAGTTGGTTTTACTGTTTTATACATTGGTATTATGGAGGGTTTGGCAGAAGCAACATCCAGCTTAAGTAAAGGGTATTTTGGCAAAATATCTGATCAAAGCGGAAAGCGAGCATCCTTTGTTAAGTGGGGCTACGGGCTTAGTGCTATATCAAAACCCATGCTGGTTTTGTTTATTAACCCGGTTTGGGTTTTATTCTCAAGAACATTAGAGCGGTTAGGTAAGGGTATTCGCACTGCCCCACGCGATGCTATACTGGCAGATGAGTCAGCTCAGGGTGATAGGGGTAAGGTGTTTGGGTTCCACCGCGCTATGGATACGGTTGGCGCTGCTATTGGGCCAGCCATTGCATTGGTATATCTTTACTTTCATAAAGGGCAATATACATCACTATTTTATATCTCCTTCTTTCCGGGCATACTTGTTGTTCTGTTAACGCTTCGTTTAAAGGATAAGCCTAAAGAGCAAATTCACACAGAAGAGGCTAAAGCCAGAGTCGGGTTTTTTTCGCAATTTAAATACTGGAACCTGAGTAGTTCTTCATATCGTGCCCTTGTATCCGGCTTATTGTTCTTTGCTATCTTCAATAGTGCCGATGCTTTCCTGATACTTAAAATGAAAGAAGCAGGAATAGGGGACAGCATGGTTATTGTAATATACATATTCTATAATCTTGTCTTTGCTCTAACTGCATTCCCCATTGGTATATTGGGCGATAAGTTAGGCTTAAAGCCCATGTTCATAATCGGCCTGGTAATATTTGCCGCTGTGTATTTTGGTATGGCATACTCTACTACTAAGGTTGCTTTTCTGGTATTGTTTTTCCTCTATGGGCTCTACTATGCTTTTACCGATGGCATTTCAAAAGCATGGATCAGTCAGCTTTGCGACAAAAAGGACGTTGGTACTGCCTTAGGTGTATTTTCTGGGTTACAAAGTATTTGCGCATTGTTAGCAAGTAGTATTGCAGGATTGGTTTGGTACAAGTTCGGTTCGGTATATGTGTTTTTGGTTGGTGCCATTGCAGCTATACTTGTTGCAACCTACTTATTATTCATTGGCAGATATAACTATCACAAAAAATAAGTAGTTTTAACGACAGTAAATATAAAATGAGCAGATCACTGATTTTTACATTTATCCTGCTTGTGCTGTTCATTGGCGGCGTATGGAAAGTAGTAAATGTGGGTCAGCGGTTGCCTATTAAACCTAAGGTTGAGAAGGTGCAACCTGTTCTGGTCAATCACGATGAATCAGTTCCTATTACCGGATTGTCACAAGCCATTATACAGTTTAAAGAAAATATCAAGCATCCGCTGAGCTTGCTTTTGTTACAGATATTGGTCATCATTGGTGCATCGCGTGTATTTAGTGCCTTACTAAGCATGTTGGGGCAGCAGACTGTAATAGGCGAGATTATTGCAGGTATTGTATTAGGGCCATCTGTTCTAAAAGTATTCTTCCCTCATTTCTTTCTTTTCTTGTTTCCGCCCGATTCGCTTAACACATTGTTGTTCCTTAGCCAAATAGGACTTGCATTCTTCATGTTCATTATTGGTATGGACCTTGATATAGATGTAATTGTAAAGAAAGCCGGCGATGCCATTACCGTTAGTATCGCGAGTATCGTTGTTCCTTTCTTTTTGGGAGTAATACTTGCGTATTATTTATACCCGCTCTTTGGGCCGGTCGGGGTTGGCTTTTTGCCATTTAGTTTGTTTATTGGTATTTCGGTTAGTATTACTGCGTTCCCGGTATTGGCGCGTATCTTACAAGAGCGTGGCATGACCAAAACCCCGATAGGTTCAATGGCTATTATGTGTGCCGCGTCTAATGATCTTATGGCCTGGTGTATGTTGGCTGCCGTTATTGCCATTGCTAAAGCGGGCGATATTACCAGTGCATTATTTACCATTGTATTGGCTGTGTTGTTTGTGGTGGGTATGTTATACATAGTTAGACCATTACTTCAAAAGATATCGGCTGACCAGTTAAAAAAGCACGGACAGGGCAAAGCCGCTATCTCTATTGCATTTTTCATTCTTTTGTCTTCTGCTTATTTTACTGAGCTTATTGGTGTACATGCTTTATTTGGTGCCTTTTTAGCCGGTGTAGTAATGCCACACGATCTCAACTTCAGGAAGAACATTACCGGGAAAATAGAGGACGTTAGCGTGTTGGTATTGTTGCCCATTTTCTTTGCCTTTACGGGTTTGCGTACCCAAATGGGCCTATTAAATGCGCCGGGCGTATGGGTGGCATTTGGGTATTTAATGATAGTGGCTGTATCGGGTAAATTTATTGGTACTGCTGCTGCTGCAAAAATTAGTGGGCAGAACTGGGGTAATTCATTAACGCTTGGGGCGCTTATGAATACACGTGGACTTATGGAGCTGATAGTACTTAACATTGGTTACGATCTGGGTATATTGTCTCCTGAAATATTTGCCATGATGGTATTAATGGCATTGGCTACCACATTCATGACCGGACCATTGCTTAACCTGGTAGATCGAATAAATCACGGAAAGAAGAAAATTGCATAATTGTTATTATGAAAGAAAAAGTTCGTTGTGGTTGGAGTACCAAAGAAGCTATTTACATTGAATACCATGATAAGGAATGGGGTACACCGGTGCACGACGATCAGTTGCTATTTGAGTTTTTAGTATTGGAAAGCTTCCAGGCGGGGCTTAGTTGGTTGACGGTTTTGAAGAAGCGCGAGAACTTCCGCAAGGCATTTTCAAATTTTGATGCGAAGAAGGTAGCGAAGTTTGATGCTAAGAAAGTTGAATCCCTGATGCAAGATGCAGGGATAATACGCAACAGACTTAAGATCGAAGCTGCCGTTAATAATGCTAAGTGTTTTCTATCCATTCAAAAAGAATTTGGTTCGTTCGATAAATATGTATGGGGTTTTGTAGATGGTAAGCCTATTATAAATAAGCGTAAATCATTAAGTGATGTGCCTCCCACAACAGCCATTAGCGATGCCATGAGTAATGATATGGGCAAGCGTGGTTTTAAATTCCGTGGTTCAACTATATGTTATGCTTTTATGCAGGCTGTCGGTATGGTCGATGACCATATAGATAATTGCTGGAAGAAAAGTAAAAGAAAGTAAGTGTTAATCCTTCATTAGTTTTAGAGTATACCTTTTGCCAGTAGCCTGCTCCATAATATTTACAAAGTAAACACCTTCGCTAAGTTTCAACATATTCAATTCTATTTGTTTCTTATTACTCTCTTTGGTTAGAACTGCTTGTCCCAAAACATTATAAAGTGTTACTGTTTTATTGCCCTCAGTAGTGCCATTTATATGAACAATGTCATTGCTTGGGTTCGGGTAAATAATATATCCTTCTTTAGTACTCAATTCATTGATGCCAGTTGGGCAGGTACTACTAATGTTCAAATACAATAAGGTTTCCATTGTGTCTACAGGTATTTGACGGGTAGGTTGACCACTCACTTTTATTGGCACATAAGTGGTAATATATATTGCAATAGCACAAGATCCAGGAAAAGTAGGGTTGCACCATGATACTGTACCTGTTGCACCATCAATTACAAGTCCCGGAGGAACAAAGTATCCCGGAGATATTTCCCTACCGCTAGTTGAATAAGAAATACTATCTCCTGTAACTAGGCTACCACTGAAGTTAAAATAATAACATTCGTCCATACAAGCATAAGCGCAAACGGGTGCATTGATAATTGGTGAATATATTGTGTCACCTGCAAAAGGGTCTATTTTAAATGTATTATATATATAAATGGTGTTACTACCTGTTCCTGGTAAGTTATTGACCGGGAGTAAGCCAGGCATAGTATACCACATATTATATACACCATTGCCAGGAAACGTATGAGGTTTTCCAGAATAAATACTTACTTCTTGGCAGGGACAAATGCTATCCCCACTAGGGATTGTATCAGGAGGATAAATCTTGCCGTTCGTGCGGTACATTAACTGAGATGTACCATCACCATAATATAGCCTCATAGTGTCAGGAGTATTTTGTGAACTGCAAATACCTGGGCTTTTGGGATTCCCAATAGAGTAATTTGTAATACTGGCTTGGTAAGTAGTACCTGTTAGATATTGAATACTTATATATCCCGACAAGTTTGGTTGTTGCTGTGATAAAAGCTTTAGTGATAAAATAAACAACAATAAGAAGAGTAGTGGTTTTCTCATTTTATGGATTTAAAACTTTGATTGATTTTAGCCTAAAAGGTTTAAAATCAAATACAATAAGTTTAAGGCTGAATGTTGGTTTGTTCCTCAGCAAACACATGCATTAGTGTGCGGCCAACCATGTGCATGGTAGCTGTATCTATAACGCTCATATTATCGCTGTGTTTGTGGTGCCAGTAAGCATAGTCCTGTCTGCCCATATCGTAATGCACAATATCAATTGTAGGTATGTTAGCGATCTTGTTTACATATAAATGATCATCTGTGGTCATGCCGGTAACCTCATGGGTAAAATAACTTCCATAGCCGATCTTATCAGCAATTCCCCAAATTTTCTTTACTATGTCTGGTGCAAAGTGCATAGAGGTGCCTTCCATAGGGAATGACGGGTTTTTTCCGCCTACCATATCTAATAGTATTCCGTAACGTGGAGCATAGTTAGCAGGTATATTCTTGGCCCAGTATTGTGAACCCAGGCACCAGCTGTCTGCCATTTCAGGGTAATCGCCATCAGCCTTATCACCGGCTTCCTGGCCATAGTCTTCAATATCGAAGAACACTAAGTCGATGCCAACGGCAAACTTCGCGGTTTTTAAATGGCGTGCAATTTCAAGCAACGTTGCAACTCCGCTGGCCCCATCATCGGCCCCATCAAATGTTCCTGTTGGGTCAACCGAATCTGCATCAGCAAAGGGACGGGTATCCCAATGGGTGCAAAGTAATATTCGTGCTGTGTTGTTAGGTTGTGATGAGGCTATTACATTCTCAAATTCAAATGTTTTACCATCAAATGTTTTAGCACTCGACTTTTGTATAGTATACGGTATGCTATCTGCTTTCAGTTTGCTTATTATAAACTGCAAACATTTTTCATGCGCCTTGGTTCCAACAATACGCGGGCCAAAGTCTACTTGTTCCTTGGTGTACTTATAAGCGGTATCTGCGCTGAATGCGGGAATACCGGCATCTATATTGTTTTGAACTTTGGTTGTATCTGAATGACTAGCAACAGGATGGTTGCAGCCACCATTGCATCCGCCAATAAAAAAGGTTGCAAAAGAAAGGACAAAGAATAAAACTTCTAATGAATTACTTACGTGCTTACTTCTTGCGTTCATGTTTCCAAACAGTTGTGGTTGCTGAATCTTGCAATACTACAAATTTTGAGAGTAGGTTGCGTATGGTATCAGATAATGCGAAATCTTTTTTCTTCTTTGCTTCTGTACGTACCTCAATAAGGTCGTTCACCAGGTCGGCAAAATCCTGGTTGCTGGTATTCTTTTCTTCTGCCTTAAGGCCAAGTATATCGGTAAAGTAAAGCATGTATACTTTTCTGAATCCTTCAAAAGTCTTTTCGCTAACACCCTCAGTTTTACCCGAAGCATGAAAACGGTTTACATGCGCCGATGCCTGGAACATATTAGAGATAACAATAGCCGTATTAAGGTCATCATTCATAGCATCATTGCAATCCTGTTCAAATGCCGAAAGGCTCTTTTCGGTTTCCTCATTAATAGGAGTGTCTGTCCATTTCATATCGCGTAACAACAAATAGACTTCACTAAGTCTTGCTAAGCCCTTTTCCGCATCTTGCAAGCCCTTATTCGAGAAGTCAATAGGGTTACGGTAATGGCTCTGTAACATGCAAAAGCGCAAGGTCATTGGTGCGTAAGGCTGTTCTAAGAGTTTATGTTTACCTGCGAATAACTCATCAAGGGTAATAAAGTTATTTAACGATTTACCCATTTTCTGGCCGTTAATGGTGAGCATATTGTTATGCATCCAGTAATGCACAGGTTGTTTACCACAGCTACCAACCGATTGCGCTATTTCAGATTCGTGATGAGGAAAAAGAAGATCCATACCACCACCGTGTATATCAAATGTTTCTCCCAAGTATTTACGGCTCATGGCTGAACATTCTATATGCCAGCCGGGGAATCCTTCACTCCATGGTGATGGCCAGTGCATAATATGTTCAGGTGAAGCTTTTTTCCAAAGCGCAAAATCAATAGGGCTATGCTTTTCGCTTTGTCCGTCTAATTCGCGGGTATTATTTAACAGGTCTTCGGTTATTCTACCCGATAGCTGTCCGTAGTTATGATCTTTCTGGTAAGCGTTAATATCAAAATATACTGAGCCATTCGATTCATAGGCATAACCATGCGCAATGATCTTTTTTATCATTTCGATCTGCTCAATAATATGGCCCGATGCATGAGGTTCGATAGAAGGAGGGATGACATTCAACGCATCCATATTGCGATGATAACCCAACGTGTAGTGTTGCACCACTTCCATAGGTTCCAGCTTTTCGAGCCTCGCCTTTTTCTCTATTTTATCTTCGCCTTCGTCGGCATCATTTTCAAGATGTCCAACATCGGTAATGTTACGTACATAACGAACTGTATATCCCAAATGTTTAAGATACCTGAACAAAATATCGAAGGTAATAGCAGGGCGCGAATGGCCCAAATGGGCGTCGCCATATACGGTAGGCCCGCATAAATACATACCTACAAAGGGAGGGTTGATTGGGACAAAGACTTCTTTTTTGCGCGTTAGCGTATTATAAACCTGCAATGAATTGTTTGGCATGTTAAGCTAATGTGGTTTTACGGTTGCGCCTGTTTTCCATCGATGCGCGTATATCTTCTACACGGCCCTTTGGTATGGCGCTTATTAAACGTTTGGTATAATCTTTTTGAGGGTTGAAATAAATATCATCAGCATCTCCCAGCTCTTCAATTTGTCCGTTGTATAGCACAAGCATCCGGTCTGCGATAAACTTTACAACCGAAATATCGTGAGAGATGAATATGTAAGTGAAGCCAAAATCTTTTCGCAGTTCGGCAAGCAGGTTAAGTGCCTGTGCCTGCACCGATACGTCGAGCGATGAAACGCTTTCATCACAAACAATAAACTCAGGGTTGAGCGCTACGGCACGTGCAATACAAATACGCTGGCGTTGTCCACCCGAAAATTCATGAGGGTAACGTTCAAAGTGCGAGGAGTTCATGTTCACTCGTTCTAATAATTCAATAGCCCTGTCTTTACGTTCCCTGTTGCTATTTAAAATATTGTGCACCTTCATAGGCTCCATAATAGCCTCGCCAATAGTAATGCGGGGGTTAAGCGAAGAGTAGGGGTCCTGGAAAATGATCTGCAGCTTTTTACGATATTGACGCATGTCCTTATCGCTTAGCTTTAGCAGATCGGTGCCTTTATATAAAATACTACCCGATGTGGGTTCAATAAGTCTTAATATCGTTCTGCCTAATGTTGTTTTACCTGAGCCCGATTCACCAACAACACCCAACGTTTCGCCCGGATAAATATCAAAAGTAAGGTCGTCCACAGCCTTTACATAGTCCGTAGTTTTTCCAAAAACTCCTTTCTTTATGGGGAAATAAGTCTTTAAATTCTTTACCTGCAATACGGGCTCCTGCTGGTAAAGCTCTTCATGCGCTTTTTTACGTACCTCAGGTGTAATTATGTATTTATCAATAACATCATTCAGTTTTACACTTGGGTTATTCATGCTTCCATCCTGGCCAGGCTTCATAAAATCGGCCACGGTAGGCAACACATAAAGTCGTTTATCTAATGGAGGCCGGCATGCTAATAACCCTTTGGTGTAAGGGTGCTGTGGGTTTGAATATACATCCAGAATATTGCCTTGTTCCACGATCTTTCCCTTGTACATCACCAAAACCTTCTCAGCTATTTCGGCTATAACGCCCAAATCGTGAGAGATGAATATGATACTCATGTTATTCTCTGCCTGCAATTCCTTCATCAGGTCGAGTATGGCAGCCTGAACGGTTACATCTAATGCAGTTGTTGGCTCATCGGCAATAAGTATAGATGGTTGGCATGACATGGCCATGGCAATCATTACCCGTTGCTTTTGTCCGCCAGAAAGTTGGTGCGGGTATGAGTCTATTATTATTTCGGGCCTTGGTAATTTAACCTTTTTAAAAAGCTCAAGTGTACGGTTCCGGCTTTCTTTTTTTGATACTTTTTGATGAAGCATTATGGCTTCCATAACTTGGTCGCCACAGGTATATACAGGGTTAAGCGACGTCATAGGTTCCTGGAACACCATGGCTATTTCGTTACCCCTGAAATTGCGCATATCCTTTTCGCTCAGCTTGGTAACATCTACCAGGCCATTACTACGCGAATTGAATAATAGCTCTCCGTTAACTACTTTCCCTGTGCGGGGAATAAGGCGCATAAGCGCCAAAGAACTAACTGTTTTGCCTGAACCTGATTCACCTACAATACCTAACGATTCGCCCCGGTTAAGTGTGAAGCTAATACCGTCGACTGCACGCACTGTATCATCTTCGCCTCTAAAATCAACTGTCAGATTCTTAACCTCCAGTAGCGCTTCACTCATAAAAAACTATCAGGTTTATGAAATATAAAGGTACAGATTTTTAGCGAATTGGTATGCTAAAACGGGTTAATCTTCGTTATAATATACTAAAGACAGTTTTCCGTAGTCGTATTCCTCACTTTCGTCGCTTAAAGAGACTTTCGTTCTTTTACCAGTCGATTTTTTTAGCTTCCAAACAATATTATCACCATCAACCTGGCCATCGCCAAATTTGGTTGTAAAGTAATCTACCAATCTCGCTTTTAAAGATGCCGCTGCCGAATCAGTTGCTACATAAATATCTTCGTCGATCTCACTCAGTTTTTGCCCGTCGAAATTGTAAGCAACGGTAAAGTAGTTCAAGGTATCTACACCTTCATTTACCGAATCGGGGTAAAGTGTATCCATTGGCAATGAATAGAATACGTAGTTGGTGTCTTTTTCATCGGGTGTTTTCTTTTCGGTTGTCGTTACCGATTTAATATCCATATCTAACGAAACATGCCTGAACTGGTTGGTACCGTCGCCAATAAGCAATTGTACTAAACTGATTTGGCTAGGAGTAAGTTTTTTATTTGAATTACTGTTACAAGAAACAAGAACGATACACAAGGTGGTGAAGGCGATTAAAAACGAAATATAGAGTGCTTGTTTTTTCGGAGTTTCATGAAGGATTTACAAAACGAGTCGCGAAGATAATAAAAATAAGTGCTGTCTCTGTTAAGGTTATAAGCTGTACATTTTCCCCGGAAGCGATTTGAGAACACCAGCGAATTCAAGGGTTAACAAATGAGATGAAAGGAGGCCCGGAGATAGTTTTGAGCCGATGGCTATATCGTCAATATACATAGGGCCTGCATTGCCTTTTATTGTGGCAACAATAGATTCTTCTTCGGGGCTAAGGTCAACAAATAATGACTTTTGTGGCTCTGCTTTCTTCTTCTTTTCGTCTTTCCAGCCCAGGTACTCAGTTAAGTCGGCGGCATTACGTATTAAGTATGCCTTGTTTTGTTGTATCAACTTATTGCACCCTTGCGATGATATATCATCTACCTTACCAGGAAACGCCATTACCTCACGGCTATACGAAAAAGCAATATCGGCAGTTATCATGGCACCACCAGCTATTTTCGATTCTACAATAAC
>Ga0206980_1072_pt1 | contig 14833 bp, 14 predicted proteins | sample Alteio_BWMinCont_20_FD_153494 | JGI IMG/M metagenome (GOLD analysis project Ga0206980, IMG submission 153494) | Enriched cells from forest soil in Barre Woods Harvard Forest LTER site, Petersham, Massachusetts, United States -... | ecosystem: Environmental > Terrestrial > Soil > Temperate forest >...
TAATATTAGTTGAACCCGGGCCAACTAAAGTTACTAAACCTGCAGAATTAATTGTTGCCACTGATGCATTAGAGCTTGAATAAGCAACAGTAGGATAAGTAGCGGTAGCAATTTCAGAGAAAGTAGAACCACCTGTACCGATACTCCTCGCGGCCATAGTTGGAAGAGTAACTGTGTTTATATTTTTATCCACTGTTAATAATTGAGAAGCTGAAGCTCCTGCGGTTGTGGTAGTAGCTAAAACAGAAGCGGTAATATACGTAGTACCGGCACTAAGCAGGGTAACTAAACCGGTTGATGGGTTAACTGTTGCTATGGCGGTATTAGAGCTTGCGTATGTAAGTGTTCCGCTGGTAGCCGAAGCCGATATAGTGAAAGTAACTCCTCCTGCGCCTAAATACTTAGTAGGTATACTGGAAAAAGTAACAGTATTGGTGCTTTTATCAACAGTAAGTGTTTGACTTGCTGAACCTGATGTATAAGTAGTTCCTGCAGCAACCGAAGCTTTAATTATGGTTGTACCTGAAGCTATAATTGTAACAGAGCCTGATGAGTTTATTTTGGCTACACCGCTATCTGAACTTGAATAGGTAATTGTTCCGTGATTGGTTGTTGCGCTAACCAGGAAAGGAGAGGTACTTACACCTATATATTTTACAGGAATAGCTGCAAGTGTGACTGTAGTTGGGTTTTTATCTACCGTAAGCGTTTGGCTTGCTGAAGCTGATGTATAATTTGTTCCGGCAAGTACCGAAGCAGTAATAAGAGCAGAGCCTGCGGCAACAATTGTAACAGAACCTGATGAATTAATTTTAGCCACATTCGTATCAGAGCTTGCATACCTTAAAGTGCCATAATTTGCTGAAGCGCTAACTGAGAAAGGTGAGGTGCTTGTGCCGATATATTTTACCGGAATGGCTGCAAGAGTTACTATTGTTGTGTTTTTACTAACTGTAAGTGTCTGGCTTGCACTACCGGCTGCATTTAAGGCTGTGGCTGGTACTGATGCAGTAATAATGGTAGAGCCTGCGCCTATCATTGTAATTACTCCCGATGAGTTGATTGTAGCCACAGCAGTATTTGAACTGGAGTATAGAATTGTTGGATAAGTAGCTAAAGCACTAACTGTATATGTAGATCCGCCGGTACCTATTACCTGATTGGGAATAGCCGCAAGGGTAACTGTATTGATGTTTTTATTTACAATAAGCGTTTGGGTTGCCAAACCTACAGCATATGTGCTTGAAGCGGCTACCGATACCTTAATAGTACTTGTACCAACACCAACAATATGAACGGTACCTGATGAGTTGACCGTTGCTACTGCAGTATTTGAGCTTGAAAAAACTTCGGTACCTGTAGTAGCTGAAGCTGTTAATGCAAATGTTGTTGTTCCAGTACCAACATATTTTGTTGGTATACTGCCAAGTGTAACTGTATTTGTATTCTTCGATACAACAAATGTCATATTTACATTTGGGGCTGCCGAAAAGGATGCATTACCTGCCTGCGATGCCTGAATGGTAACACTACCGGCTGAATCGCCTGCAAGAGTTACGGTACTACCCGAAAGAGATGCAATACGCCCACCCGAAATAATTGTAAAAGTTACCGGCAAGTTAGATTGAGCCACGGCGCTTAATGTAAACGAAGGGCTACTTACTGTTTTATTAGTGACCTGGGTGAAACTAATGGTCTGTCCTGTTTTGGCAAAAGCTTGCACGCTTACAGCAACAAAAAGCATACCGGTAAATAGTAATTTCTTCAGCATGGGATTGTAGTTTTAGTATAGTGTATTTGATTGAGTAGTGCAATGTAATAAATTCTATTTGAATTATATGTAAATACTGACCCTGAAATTCAGCAGCAAACTGAAAATCAGGCACAAAAAAAGGTGAAGCTTTGAACTAACTTCACCTTTATTTAAAATAATAATTTCTACTTCTGTACCATTACCTTACCTTCTGATACAAGTCTGTCTCCACTTTCAGTCATTATGCGATAAAAATATACACCCGATGCTTTAATACCAAGGTTTACAGACAACTGTGAATTGAACATAGAAGTTTCGTTATAAACTTGTTCGCCGAGTATATTATATATTGCCACTTGCACCTGCTCATTTTGCATTTGGCCATTTTCAATTTTCATAGTAAACGAACCATTGTTTGGGTTAGGATAAACCTTCACATCCGTATTATCAACCAGGTTCTGTATGCCAGTTAGTCCCGGAGATGTAACATTAATATTATCTAAGTAAACTATATTACCCCAACCCGAGCGGCTTTCAAATGAGAACATAACGCTAGCCTGCCCATCTAATGAAGCAAGGCTTATTGAATCCTTTCTCCAGGCAGCTGTACCCGCAGGTGGCACAAAACATTTAGAGCTATTTACGTCTGTACCTGCACCGGTAGTACTTCCTGTGGTACAAAGCGTAGCTCCGCCTTCTAAATATATATTGGTCCAGGTATTTCCGCAATCAAGTGAATAGTAAACAGCTAATGTATCACTATACTTAGGGGTACTGGTAAGGTTGCTGGGTTCGTAAGCTACGTCAAACGACATCTCAGCATTGGTAACACCTGTAAAGCTATAATTAGGTGTATATATTTGTTGTCGTTGCCCCGCTATGTTTACGGTCTGTCCGCAGTTTGCCGGAAAGTACATACACTGTGTACTGCTATAGCCATTGCTTGTGCAAAGCTCCCAACCACTATCACTAGGGTTCGGATAATTCATTGTCCACCCGGTTGGCGGGAAGGTAGATGATTGGAATGTTTCGCTTAATGGTAAAGTTCCTGATGTCATGACATGGATGTAGCCACTCACTGTAGTTGAATCATGCCCTGTTGTTGAGTTTACAACTTCTTTTACATAATATGTTCCCGGAGTTGAATAAACTATACCTGTAGGGTTCTGTACTTTTGCACTCGAAGGCGTACCACCTTGAAACTCCCATCTCCACGCATTGATTGTACCCGTAGATGTGCTTTTATCAGTAAAGTTAACAGTCATGCCAGGGCAACCTGTAGTAATATTAGAAGTAAACGCAGGTACTACCGGGTTACATGGAACTAAAGCATTGAACGCAGTTTGGTTGCCATTAAACACATCCTGATCAACGCTACCACTTATACCCGATACGGCACCCGTCCATGAATATTGGTTTAACACCCAGGTTGACCATGAACCTGTTGTAGAAGGAGGGGTTGCAGGATTGTTTGAAACAGTTGCTATCCACAAACCATACTTAGTAGCTGCCGATTGCATAAGCTTAGCATAACTTCCGCTGGTGTATATTATAGGGGCAATACCTGTAGCTGTTTGAACCGCCGAACACCAGTTTACTACCCAGGTAGTTAATGCTGCACCGCCCATAGTTGATAAAGCAGCTTCTCCGGGGCTATCCTCCACATCAAGCATAGGAGGCATATTACAATTAGTGCAATATTTTTTTGCAATACTTAAAAAATAAGTTGCTTCTGAAGATGCACTGTTAGCAACAGGGTTACAAAAATGGTAAGCTCCCATTTTTAATCCTGCAGCCATACCGTTCACCATATTAGAAGCAAAACTTGCATCAGCAATGCTGGTACTTTCGGTTGCCTTGGCATAAGCAAACTGATATTTATTGGGGTCTGACTTTACTGACGTCCAGTTAGGGTTGCCCTGATACGATGAAACATCAATACCTAATATGGTTTGTGCATTTACACTCAACCCTAAAACGCTTATTAAGGAAGCAGTTAGTATTTGTTTTTTCATGCTAACAACGTTTTGTTTAATTATTTAACTACTTCTATTTTACTAATACACTTCCACCCTTTACCATTAATATAATAGGTTACTTTAAATTTTTTCTTTGCATACTTATGGGCAATTTCATATTTACCGTCCTTCTCTACAATCAGATCCTTATATTCCTCATTTATTTCAAAACTTTTCCCGCTTGCATCTTTATGATCTTTTATTAAAACCAAAAACACGTTATCTATTTTAACACTGCATTGGTCATTAAACGCCTGCGGCGACTTAATTACACCTGTAATGTTCTTTGTTTCTTGTTGTCCGAAAACAGTTAACCCAATAAAGGATAGCAACACAACTAACAGCCTCGATTTTTTCATAATTATAGTTTAATGTATTTCAAATGTATTAATTATTAATTTAAAAAGCAAACAAATAACCTATTACTGAACAGTTTTAGACGACAATACAAATCATTTTTGCACCACCAATTTACCTTCTGCAACAAATTTATTTCCTTCTTCTGTCATTACTCTGTAGAAATAAATACCGTTGGCTTGCGTACTCATATCAATTGCAAGCTCTGAATTATTATTTGATGACTCAGCAAAGATTTGCTCACCCAAAAGATTATAAACACCCACATGCAATTTCTCATGGGTTGAAAGTGCATTTTGTATTTGCATTGTAAATAAACCTTTGCTCGGATTTGGGTAAACCTTCACTTTGTAATTATCCACTATTGCTTGAATTGAAGATGGCGAAGCAACATCAATATTTATGTTGTCGAGATAAGTCATGTTCCCCCAACCGGAACGATTTTCGAATGAGAACATAACACTTGATTGTCCGTTAACTGCCGATAGGCTTATAGAGTCCTTTCTCCATGCTGAAGTAGATGGCGGTTGAAAACACTTACCGCGAGACATGGTAACAACATCGGTACCGGCCCCTGTTGTGCTTCCGGTGGTGCATAGTGTAGCCCCACCCTTCGAATATATTTGATTCCATGTGGTACCGCAATCGGTAGAATAATAAATCACTAATGTATCGCTGTATGCTGGTGTACTTGTAAGGTTACTTGGTTCGTAAGCCACTTCAAACGACATTTGCGCATTGGTTACTCCGGTAAAACTAAAATCCGGTGTGTATATCTGTTGGCGTTCCCCTGCAATATTACCCGAATTACCACAGTTAGCAGGAAAGTACATACACTGTGTGCTGCTATAACCAACAGCAGTACACAGCTGCCAGGCACTATCTCCGGGGCTAGGATAATTCAAAGTCCACCCTGCTGGCGGAAAGGTAGATGACTGAAATGTTTCACTCATGGGCAGTGAAGCAGTTGGTATAACATTTATGTAAGCTGTGCTGGTAATAGAATCTTTCCCGGTTGTTGATGTTACAACTTCACTTACATTATAGCTACCTGATGCCGTATACGTTACAGTTGGGCTTGCTGAAGTTGATGTAGCAGGGCTGCCTCCCTGGAAAGTCCATTTGTAGCCCGTTATAGTGCCGGTTGATGTGCTTTTGTCGGTATACTTAACAACTAAACCTACACAGCCCGAACGCACATTTGATGTGAAAGCCGGAGTAACGGCTGACCCGCCAATGAGGGTTTTAAATGCTGTTGAATCTCCGTTGAAAACATCAGCATCTGAATTAGGGCTACTGGCAAGGCCCGGTACATTAGCGTTCCAGGAATATTGTTTAAACATCCATGTTTTCCATACTCCCAAATAGGTACTGCTGGGAGTAGCCGTTGTGCTGCCATCAGGGTCGGCGGTCCACAAACCATATTTGGTAACAGAAGATTGAAGATAATTAGCAATACTACCTTCAGTATATATTAAAGGTGCAACGCCGGTTAAGCTCTGCACGGTTGAACAAAATGTATTAACCCATGCTGTTAAGGCAGCACTGGTAAATGAACTTGCCAGCGTTGGCCCGCTAACGGGATCTTCCAGGTCGAGTGCGGGGGGAAGGAAACCGGGTTTCATATAAGAACCCGCTATCTTTACAAAGTATTTTGCTTCTGTAACGGCGCTATCATTTTCAGGAGTTGCGTAGTGATACGCACCCATGTATTCCTTTGCGGTAACTCCCGCGCTCATATTAGTTGCAAAGTTAGGGTCGGTATAGGTAGTGCCCTGTGTTGATTTACACCATGCAAATCCATAACCCGCCGATTTTGCCGATGACCATGTTATAGGATCATCGCCATGATAAACATCAACACCCAATATAGTTTGTGCGTGAGCGTTAAAACTCAAAATAGCACCCAGTAAAATAACAGGTAATTGTTTTTTCATTCAATAATGTAGGTTAAAAAGTGGGATAGTAAATATTTTATCATTTACCTATTTTAATAGTTACTCAAATATATTCACTAGTTTTCCAAAAAACAAGCACCTATAAAATCGCACGTATAAACAGGTTAAAATTGAAACCTGAACTGTTTTAGGTATCATTTTTTGCGCATTAAATGTATGAAACCCGCGGAAATGAAAACGGCAAAAAACAATAAACAGTTACCTGTTTGAGTTATACTTATTAAACTACCGCAATGAACTTTTCCGTATCTTATTTGTACTACCTGCATTATACAGACAATTAGAGCTCTGGTCCACTATTCTATTTAGTTTTTAATCGTTTTAATACATTAACCTATGAAGCTTACAAGAACTCCATTCTTTTTTCTCCTCCTAATAGCGGTGAAAGGTTTCTCGCAAACAAAACCTGACAGTGCTGTGCAAGACAGAGCGCTGAATATATTCCTTGATTGCGGTTATTGCGATATGGATTATATGCGATCTGAAATTCCGGTAGTAAATTATGTACGCGATCGCAAAGAAGCAAACATAGATATTGTAGCCTCATCCATAGCATGCGGCAGTGGTGGCAGTTGCTTAACATTCGTTTTTATTGGCCAGGGTAAATTTAAAGGCCAACTCGATACACTTCGAGCCAATGTAACATCGTTTGAAACTGACGATGGCATGCGTCAAAAAATAGCACAAACACTTAAGGCAGGCCTTATACGTTACATTGCTCAAACGCCGGATATAAGTAAATTAAGCATTTCGTTTAGCAAGGATACCAATAGCAAAACATCAATTAATGCCCCTGTAACCGATAAATGGAGATCGTGGGTATTTACTGTTAACCTTGGTGGTAACCTCAACCAACAACAGCTTACACGGCAATTAATGTTTACACCTTCCATCAACATCTCAAAAATTACCCCTGAATGGAAAATAGGTGTAAACGCAAGTAGCCTATACATGAACAATACCTATAGCATTTCCGGCCAAACCGTAGATGCCATTATGCGCACCGACGCATTTACAGGCTTTTTTGTAAAGAGTATGGGCGAGCACTTCTCAAGTGGCGTGGTTGGCGGTGTTAATACATCAACCGTAAGTAATTTTAAACTTCAGGAAAAAATTGGACCGGCAATTGAGTACTCCGTATTCCCTTATAGCGAATCTACGCACAGGCAATTGCACCTCCTTTATTCTATTTATGGCATCAGCAATAGTTATGTTGATACTACTATTTTCGGAAAGATAAATGAACGCCTGGGCGCTGAGGCATTAACACTTTATTCTCAATACAAACAAAATTGGGGATCCTTAGCAGGACAAATAACCGCCTCGCATTACTTCTACGACTTAAAAAAGTACGAAGTGAATATGAACATAAATGCTAACATAAACCTCTTTGAAGGTTTTTCAATGGGTTTCTTTGTATCACTTAGCCTTATTCACGATCAAATATACTTGCCGGCAGTTGGGCCAACCGATAACGACATTTTGTTGGGCCTACAAGCTCTTGCCACTACCTACAACTTCAGTTCAGGCTTGCAAATGACCTATACGTTTGGATCTATTTACAATAACATTGTAAACTCAAGGTTTAATTTGCAGTTCCCGTATAATTAAATAAATTTGCTCTACACCAAACATAGCCTAATGCCAATCGTAAATTTCACCCCTTTCCCTACCATGGCAACCGAGCGCTTGGTATTGCGCCAGCTTAGCCTTGCCGATTTAGATGATGTATATACGTTACGTGCCAATCCCAGTGTATCAAAATATATAGCGCGAGACCATTATACTAATAAAGAAGAAGCCCGTGGTTTTATAAACAAAATAAACACCAGTATAAGCAATAATGAAACGGGTTATTGGGCCATTGCCCTTAAAACCGACAATCGCCTTATTGGTACTTGCTGCCTCTGGCACATTTCGAAAGAAAATTCAAGAGCAGAAATAGGATATGAATTGCACCCCGACTTTCAGGGTAAGGGCATTATGCGTGAAGCATTAGGGATGTTATTAAACTATTGTTTTAAAACAGTTGAACTACATTCATTGGAGGCGGTTGTCGACCCAAAGAACATCCGGTCCATTCAGTTATTAGAGAAATACGGCTTTGTACGCGAGGCATACTTTAAAGAGAATACATATTTCTCAGGCAAGTTTAAGGATACTGCTATTTATTCGTTGTTGAGCAAGAACTTCCTGAAGTAGAATAATCAAACTCTTGTTATAAATCAACTCCAAACCACTAAAGGGGCTTTGACTACATAACTTGCTTTTCACGTAAACATTCAAAACCCCTTTAGGTGTTTAGGGTAACAAAAAAAGCCCCGCATTTCTGCAGGGCTTTTTTAATTAGGTCGGTATTGCGGAATTAAACGTGCTTAACGTTAACTGCGTTTAAACCTTTTTTACCTTCTTGTACTTCAAACTGAACTTTATCGTTTTCACGGATTGGCGCTTGTAAGCCAGATGAGTGAACGAAGATCTCGTCACTTGTACCATCTACCTTAATAAATCCAAAACCTTTTGTGTCATTGAAGAACTTAACTACTCCTGTTTTCATTGTATTGTTTGTTGTTGTTATTAATAGGTTGCCTGTATCTACTTTAGTTACAAGCATCCCACTTGTTATTATGGTGCAAAGATAGGCTATTTATTGCAATCAAGGCTCAAAATCAAAATTATATCTTGAAATGTGCAGTTTTAAAGCCATTTTAAGCTTAACTCATCTATTCAAAAAATCTTTTACTTTTAGGCATTCCAATTCATTATATGCATGAAAATTAAAGCCCGTAACCTTATACTGCCTGCCTTATTGGTATTATTTACTATTGTTGAAGCATATTCACGCGCCGGTGGCGGTGGTGGCGGACACAGCAGTGGAGGCGGCGGTTTTAGCGGAGGCGGCGGTGGCGGTTTTGGCACCGGTGTAGCCATTGGCTGGTTGTTAGGCAGCAGCGTGGGCAGGGTTATATTGGTAATACTTATTATTGTTTTTATACTTTATAGCTATAATCAAAGAAAGAATGGTGGTGGTACTGACCTGGTTAGCGGCACCTCAGAAGGTCCTCAGGGTGAGGCAAAAGGTGTTAGCCCCGATTTTGTAGCTGCCAACCAGAATTTTAACCAGGAAGCATTTACAGCTAAGGTTAGCACAGCCTTTTTAGCAATACAGGATGCCTGGATGAACAAAAACCTGGGCAAAGTGCGTAAATGGATAAGTGATGGTGTTTACCAGCGCTTTACAGCTCAATTTACAATGATGGAGGCCCTCGACCAGGTAAATACGCTTAGCAACATTAATATTCGTCAAATACGTATTGAATCGGCAGAACAAGAAGGTGAATACAGCATTATTACCGCTTCGGTGTTCTTTAGCGATGATGATAAGTTCATTAGTCGTAAATATCCTCAGTTCAATGAATCCTTCAGCGGCGATACCGCTACGGAATATTGGACCTTTATTAAAAAGACCAGTGTTGCTGAAAAAGATCTGTACCATAGTAATAATTGCCCTAAATGCGGTTATGTATTAAAAGATGATGCAGGTGAAGTAAGCAAATGCGAATCGTGTGGAACAGTAACTTACTTAGGAGACTACGATTGGGTACTTTGCGAAATAACCCAGGAAGAAGATTACTTACGCAATAACTATCGTGTGAATAAGAACGAACCAAATCTTGCTCCACTTTATGCTAATGCTGATGAGCACTTCTGCATACAAATGATGGAAGATAAGGCATCGAATGCCATTATGCAATACTTTGTATCGCATACCACACACGACCTTAAATATGTTCAACGCTTTACCGACGATAACCTGTTTGCAAGCATTGAACAATCTATTAAAGCCCAGGAGAAATACATTTTCAACCGTCTATATCTTAACGAAGTGAATATGATAAGCTGCGTGCAGGCTAATGGCATGTGGTTAATTACGTTCAATATTGCATACTCATCTATGCGCCTGAGGGAAACACCTACCGGCATAAGCACAATTGATGATACTGTTATTGAACGCTCGCTTTCACTTACCCTTAGTAAAAAGGTAGGAGCCGTTAAAAAGACTGAGCTATGGAGTTTTGCCTGCCCTAGTTGCGGTGCGCCTTATGTTGATACTACTACTACCAAGTGTAGTTACTGTGGCGCACAAACCAACTCAGCTAATAACGATTGGGTGATGGTAAACTTAAGCGAAGCTTAAGGACTAAATATTGAATAACGAATTCCGAAGTCAATACTCTATTTCAGAATTCGTTATTCATTATTCGATATTGGGTATTTAATTTCTTACCTAGGGTGGCTGGTACCTGACCTTACTTGCGGAGTACCTTTACACTTATGGCCTATACGATAACCTTTGTTAGCCGGTATAAGGAAAAATGCGCCAACATTAAAACTTGCATTAACAGCGGTGGTCGGCTTAGGTGTTGTATAGTAAGGTGAGCTGTTATAGTCTTGCCCTACTCCATCAACGCCGCGCATATCGGTAAAACCATAGGTAACCCTAAAATCAGTTAAAATAAAGAAGTAATCGGTAATACAATACTTACCGCCAAAGCCAAATACAGCTGCCACATTACTCTTCGCAAAATAGTTGGCTGTAGTATAAGCTTGTATTGCTGATGGGTTCGAAAAGTTACCGGTATAATTAGCGCCATTGATCATATCGTATTCAGCGCCTAACTCTACAAATGAACCCGAATTAGTTTCGAGACAAAGCAAAAGCGGAATTTGAGTTTCAGTAAGCGCGGTTTTCGAAGTGTATGACTCGCCCTTTACATAAGGGTTATCATTTGGCAAAATACCATTGCCATTAAAGGTGCCGCTATAGGTTTGGTTCAATGCCGCATACATAAGGTTAGTTTCTATACCAATGTTATCAGTAATATCAAATGCCAAATGTAGTCCACCGTTATATGATATTGATATGGTTTTATTCTCTTTAGGATTGGCAGCAGATGTATTGGAGTTCAATAACCAGAAGCTGTCAAGTCCACCTCTCAATCCTGCTTCTATTGATTGTGCGTTAGTAGTTGTTATTGCAGCTAATGCAGATAATGTTATTAATACTTTCCTCATAATGCCGTTTTTTTTGATTTGTAAATTTACGTTAAAACTATCTGTTTATTCATGTCCCAGGGGGGCCGGTAGAGATTGGTTCGTGCCTTTCAGAACACCAACACAATCCCTACCGATGGGTAACTACCCGTTAGGGCAATTACCTAATTCTTCATACTAAGTTGCAGGAAGAATGCTTTTAATATTTATAGAAGATATTATTTAAAAAGAAAGAACCTTGTACAAATCGCTACGGAGTTACTATTCTTGGGGATGATAGCAACATAAATCTCACTGCTTGGGCCTCCGTTTTGTTTTTTGCGATGACGAATGTGGGAAACATTTTTATTAATTCCAAATATAAGGGTGAATTATTTTTTTCCAACACACCCAACCATTTCAGGCCTAACGCAAACAGCTATATACAGTGGGAAATATTATACCTTCCCAATTGCTATACTCTAAAGCAGATGGATGAAGTCCGTCATTTGCAACAAGCGCTGAATTATTTTTCATTTTTTGTGTTTCAGGATATATATCCACACATCTTAATCTCCTCCGTTTAGCTTCAGCTTCAATAATGGCATTAAAGTCGGCTATTCCTTTAGCAATATCCCGTCCACCACTATACATAGCTCCTGTTGGTGTCACCCCAAAATCGGGTATGGTTATTAAAACTAAACTCTTTTTATTGGGTAACTGGTTTTGTACTTTATCTAATATAAAATTCAGATTTTTATGAAAAGTAGTTGAATCAACACCCTGTACCCAATCGTTAACGCCTATTAGCAAGGTAACAAAATCAGGTTTTACTTGCTCTACTATAGGTAGCTCCTGGTCAATAACATTTTGGGTGGTCCAGCCATTGTGGGCTGGGTTGGCGGAAAGTTGTATACTTATTCCAGAATCATTCAGATGTTTGGTAAGCAAAACAGGCCATGCCTCATTAGGTTTAGCCCCGGTACCGCAAGTGTACGAATCACCCAGAGCCACATACTTCAAACCGCCTGTTTGCAATTTATTATTAAAAGAACAAGCCATTACACTCATTACTACTACGCTTATTACACTTGGTTTCATATTACAATTTACGTATATTCCACTACCAGGGATTTACTTTTTAGCGTAATCTGCTAAATGTATTTTATAAAATTTTGTTTTTTTATATGAGTTAATACATTTTTTCGCATCTTTGCAGCCCTAATTAAAAAATGACTTCGTAGCTCAGCTGGTAGAGCAAAAGACTCTTAATCTTTGGGTCGTGAGTTCGATCCTCACCGGGGTCACAGGTTTCGCAGGTTGTGTTATTTTACTTGTAACACAACTTGCAACACCAAAAGTTCATATATTCGCCTGATGGATGGCATATTAGGATTCATGTTTGTGGCGTTGGCCGTTGGTTTTGTATGCATGGCAGCATGGGCCAGTTCCGTTAACTCCCAACTTCAGGATTTAAAGAAGAAGCATAACCTGCTTGTTAAGTCTATGGAAACCCTAATCGAAAAGAGGGTAGATGAAAAGCTTACTGCTTGGATGGCCAAAGCGAAGGCCAACTTTGGCGAAATGGTCGATGAGCTTTCCCAAAAGATGAAATAAAAAAAAGCCCTGCATTTATGCAAGGCTTTCCTTTTACTAATCTACATATTAGCTTTGACACCATACAAGTGCCTTTTGAGCCAAGCTTAATAATGCCTGCTCACCCTTTTCTTCCAGGAACTTGGTCACCTGAATAATCGATGGATTCCCAAGCTTCGCTTCAGCCGCCTGAAGCATTGCGATGAACTTTGGAAGATATTGCACCCCTATCGCTTTGGCTTCAGCCTCCACAAGTGTTTCCACTTCTGGAAGAAAAAGAGCTAATAATGCTTGTTCTTCTGATGTTGCTCCGGTACCTGTGCCGGACGCTGCTGTTTCTGTCAATAACTTTTTCATATTTTATTTATTTATTGTTTCGCACCTTCTTCGGGAGGTACTACCGGGTCAGCTTTTTTAGGGGGATTGATTGATGCGTGGTAAGCTGTTATTCCAAGCAGCAATAAAAGATTTCCGATAAGCATTCCAATAAGTTCTAGCGGCGGCGCTTCACCCTTACATACCGGATATACACATAGAAATATTATAGCCAGGGTAAATAAATAAGCGATCACCCGTTTAGAGCTGCCCTTTTCAACTCCGTTAGAATTCTCCTGTATGGTTTGTTTTAAAATGTTTGTTGTCATACTAAATCATTTATATTGAACAGTGAATAATTGAACCATTTTAAATTTGAAGCTTTACACATAGCTATGAACTTGACATTATCCGAAGGCCTTGCAATTACTTGACAACCTTCGCTCCAATTCCCTACTGTTGGATATTCGCCATCCCAATCAGGAATATTACTCGCCCATGTGCTATGCAGATTTATACCACAAGCGGGAGTAGCCACTTGTTCGTTATCAAAGTATATTTTTCCGTCTTTATGATTATCACGATAAACGCGAATATCAGCGCATTGAACCAATGCATCATGACCATTATGTAAGCCACGCTTCCAGCAATTAATGTATTGCCCTTCTTTTAGTATTGCACATCCGGCAGGATTAACAGGTTTAAGCAATGCGCTTAGGCCAGGCTTGGTGGTTGCATCCCATTGATATAATTCCCACACCCCATTAACCTTACGTAGCAAACCTCTTATATCGGTCCATTTATCAACATTATCATTACGCCTTATGCCAAACGGATTAAAATCAGTTACCAGGTGACCTTTTTTTCTGAACGCTACAAATAGTTGCTCGGATGTGATTGGTGTATTCATTTCGTTTTTTTTAGGAATTTCATTAAGTAATAGAATAGTGTCGCCAAACTCACAAGTATGGCCAGTATCAGCGATATCTCCTGTGTCCATGAAGCCACAACGCTAGGTACTTCTTTTGTAAATACCCCGAAAGTCACTGAGTAAATATGAAGTATCCACGTTAGGATAGTCATAAACAGGCCATATTTAGGATGATTTGCTAGTTCCTTCATTGCTCGTTTTGGATTATGGGGCCCTGTTTGTTGATATACATAGTATCATTAATCGGCTCTATCTTTATTGAATCCATTAAGTAAGAACCTTGTATGTTAGTGATAACCTGCTTAAAAAACGGGTTGTAAATGTTCGAATTAGGCATGAACCAAGTGCTGTCCTTTAGTTGCATACTTTGAAAATCAAACAGCCCAGGTACTTTTATAGGAAAGGAATCGGCAGCATGAATAGAATCAAACTTAGTTTTCATCCAATATTTATAATGCACAACCGTATCTTGTCCTTTAGAGAGTATGCTTGCGAATAGAAATATGTAAATCAGCTTCCTCATGGCCTTGTAAAATATTGACAATCCCTATAAAGCTGAACCCAACTCATGCCTACTGCTGTGCCATCAATTCCACAGGCCATCATATCAGTTCCGAAGTCATAGAAGGTTCCATTTGAATTATAACAGCCATATGCCAATGGCTGTGTAGGGTTAACTATGGTGGATGTTGCCGCTCCTGATTTTACCACTGTATAATTATATACTATATTACTGGTGGTTGATGTTGTTCTATATCCTGTACTTAACATAGGATATGTATTTGTGCCTGAATACAACAATCCGGTGTTATCATTGACAAATACAGCTAATCCAGTCAACGATGCTTCATTAATAAGGTTAGTAGGCACG
>Ga0206980_1074_pt1 | contig 14489 bp, 9 predicted proteins | sample Alteio_BWMinCont_20_FD_153494 | JGI IMG/M metagenome (GOLD analysis project Ga0206980, IMG submission 153494) | Enriched cells from forest soil in Barre Woods Harvard Forest LTER site, Petersham, Massachusetts, United States -... | ecosystem: Environmental > Terrestrial > Soil > Temperate forest >...
TCAGAAAATTTAAAGCGGCAACTATATCTGAAGCTGAAATGCTGGCTATGGTCAAAGCACCGGATACACTGCTCGCCTATCCTGTATATGGCCCCAAAATAAAAAGGCTGATCAGTCTGATAAAAAAATACCCAGATACAAAATTTTCTTCCCTTGTTGACCGGAATGATAATGCACAAACTCTTTCCAAATTATTTATGGAAGCAGGTTTGACGGCTGATGTTTTTATAGATCTCAATGTTGGAATGAACCGTACCGGTATAGCACCTGAGAAAGCAATGAATCTGTACCGGGAAATTAATTCTCTTCCCTCCGTAAATGTTTTGGGATTGCATGCTTATGATGGACATCTCAAAGATCCAAACCTAAAAACCAGGACTGAAAATTGTAACAGGGCTTTTGCACCGGTGTTAGTATTAAAGAAAGAAATGGAAAAACTCGCCGGTCATCCGATGACGCTGATTGCAGGAGGATCACCGACCTGTTTTATTCATGGAGCTGCGGGTGAAAGGGAATGCAGTCCGGGCACATTTGTTTTCTGGGACAAAGGGAATAAAGAACAATTACCTGAGCAACCCTTCGAATGGGCAGCTATCCTGGTTTGCAGGGTGATATCCATTCCGGCACCAGATAAAATATGTGTTGACCTTGGTCATAAATCTGTTGCAGCTGAAAATCCTCAGCCACGTGTATTTTTTTTGAATGCACCGGAAGCCATTCCAACAGCTCAAAGTGAAGAACATCTTGTACTGGAAGTTCCTGACAGTTCAAAATTCAAAACCGGCGATGTGTTATATGGAGTACCCTGGCATGTTTGTCCCTCCGTTGCGCTATATGAAAAAGCCCATGTCGTAGAAAATAACCGCGTCACTGGATTCTGGAAAGTGGTGGCGCGGAATCGTGAAATCACCATTTAAGCTTAAAGCTTAAAGCCTAAAGCAAGTGTGATAGTGTGATAATGTGGAAGCGTCAACATTAATAATTAATAATTGATAATCAATAATTATCTACTGATTCCCATTTAATTTCAGGATTGAAATATTTAAATAAAAGTGCCGATAATTTTCTTGTGAGAACCCATGCTTCGTTATTATGTTCCCAACTTTGATCGGTATTGTTTTTCGTAAATATGCTGAATATATAAGGATGTGGAGCGTTTACATATAAAACTTCATTCCGGCATTCATCCAGGGCGCCGCTTTTTGAAGCCTTAAAAACATCTGGTGGAATTTGTGAAATTGCATTTTCATCCCAATACTCCCTGCCCAGAGTTCTTATCATGCGATCACATGCCCGCTTACTCAGAATTTTTCCTTCCTCAATTTGTTCCATAAGCCGGGCCATTTCGCGTGGAGTAGTTTGTCCCCATCCATAGATCGCCCTGTTTTGTTCCCTTCCGGGCGTACGACTATTAACACGCGTATACAAATATCCAAGACTATCCATGATCTGATTTATCTGTATTCCACCACCCGCCAGCCCTTGCAATAAAAGACTGGCTGTATTATCGCTCAGCGAGATAGACAATAGCATTAGTTTACTCAACTGAATTTTTTCGTCCGGTTTGAATGAAGCCAGTATATCTTCTCCATGGTCATAGTTCAGCGTATCTTCATAAGTAATCACCTGATGAAATGCAAGTTCCTTCAGCTCAATTTTTCTCATAATCCCGATCATGATCGGAATCTTTACAATGCTTGCGGTAGGGAAAATAGTATCTGCATTGAAATAAGCAATACGATCTTTTTTCAGATCATGAACATAGATACCCACCGTTCCATGAAAACCTTTTACCAAATCATTGATCTGCCCCTGGAGATCCTTATCCGTTTTTTGTGCACAGGCATTTAAAAAAACAAAAAGTAAAAGGAAACTGAATAATTTTCTCATCAGAATAATTTTTGAGATACGCAAAAATAGGGTTTGCCGAATTAGTAAACTGTTTTTGATTACGATAAAGAATGCCACAACTGATTTAACTTAGAGCCATTATTTTAGAGGACCATGCAAAAATTAATGGAAAAACAAATTATAGTACCTGGTTCTACTTCGGCATTAACGGCTACTGTATATCCGATTCTGCTGATGATCAGTTTTTCACATCTGCTGAATGATACGATTCAATCGCTGATACCTGCTATTTATCCGATTGTAAAAACTAATTTTCATTTGAATTTCTCACAGATTGGTCTGATAACACTCACGTTCCAACTCGCAGCTTCTTTACTGCAACCCCTGGTTGGGATGTACACGGATCGACGTCCCAAACCATTCTCTCTTGCAACAAGCATGGTATTTTCATTGATCGGTTTGATTTCTATGTCGCTGGCTGGAAATTTTCATGTCCTATTAATTTCTGTTGCCCTGATTGGAATTGGTTCATCCATTTTTCATCCGGAAGCATCAAAAGTTGCTTATATGGCTTCAGGTGGAAAAAGGGGGCTTGCTCAATCCATATTCCAGGTGGGCGGAAACGCAGGATCGTCACTGGGGCCATTGCTCGCTGCATTGATCATCGTTCCCCTGGGACAAACCAGTATCGGATGGTTTTCCATCCTTCCGCTGATCGCACTGATGGTATTGATTTTTGTTGGGCGCTGGTACAAACTAAATCTGAATGCCTATAAAACAAAAATTCAAAAAACAGATAAGGACAATATGCATATTTCAAAAAGAAAGATCTTTTTTTCCATTCTGATACTTATTGTCCTGATCTTTTCAAAATATTTCTACCTGGCTTCCATGGTAAGCTACCTGACTTTTTACATGATAGAAAAGTTTCATGTTTCTGTTCAGCATGCTCAGATTTCACTTTTTATTTTTGCTTTCGCAGTTGCTGCCGGCACATTACTGGGTGGTCCTTTGGGCGACCGGTTCGGAAGAAAATATGTGATCTGGTTTTCAATATTAGGTGTTGCACCTTTTACACTTTTACTACCTCACGCAAATCTTTTCTGGACGGTTATCCTGACAGTAATCATTGGCGTCGTGCTCGCATCTGCTTTTTCCGCCATCCTGGTATATGCACAGGAATTAATGCCAGGTAAGATCGGACTGATCTCCGGACTCTTCTTTGGTTTTGCTTTTGGAATGGGCGGGCTCGGTTCCGCTTTACTTGGCATTTTGGCGGATCATAAAGGAATAATTTATGTTTATCAGGTATGCGCTTTCCTTCCACTGATTGGATTGCTTACAGGATTCCTCCCGAATATTGGCGGGAGAAAACGCCTCAAATCCTTATAAAGCTGATTGGTTATTTTTTCACTGTAAAAAAAACCACGTGGCTTCCAGGCACACCAGAATTCGAAATGCCCTGCACAACCAGCGCATATTTGCCGGGAAGATCTGATGTATAAAAGCTAAGCTGCTTTTCTCCGTCTGCACCCGATTTTATTTCCGGGGACCAGTATAATAAGGATCTGAAATCCGGCATACGACTGTTAAACTGTTCCTCCGTTTCATATTTCGGAGAATAGAATTCCCTTGCTTCAGGAATACCAGGATAATCAAGAACCAGGGCATGCGGGTCAAGAACTATTCCATCCAGATCCCCCTGGTATGTAATCAGATTTATTATTCCTGGATAAGTCTGATATCCAATGGCATATTGTCTGTTAATCAAATCGAGACGTTTGATTTTTAAAGGATCCTGCTGAATTAATTCATTCGTATAAAAAAATGGAACGCCATCTATCAATATCAACGGCTCATCCGGGAAAAATCTTTTGATAGGATTATTGACAAGAAATATTTGAAAATTATCACCCCGCCGGTTTACTTTCATGGAACGTACATACTCTCTAAGCACTTCTTCCATCGTCTGAAAACGGGTATAATCGTCCAGAATGTACTTTTCATCCGGAACCACATAAAAGGTATTGGAATCCACACTTTGCATATTGAATTTGCTGAGCCTGGTTCCGTTGTAAACATGCCTTACCTGTTCATGGATGCTCTGATACAACAGGGTGGGTGAATTTATATTTGGAATTGGAAATTCCGGTAAAAGTCCTGGTGCAAAATTTTGTGAGAAGGGACTTGAAATTTCGATATGAGAAGCACTATCTTCTTTTGGATTTGTTTGAACAACCAGTTCCTGTGTCCCGTAGAAGCCTGTTACTTCAAATTTTACCCGCCCGGTACCATCACTTAGTGTGGGGCGATATTGTGTTCTCGTTGAAGGAACAGATAAATAAACACCCTCATATGGTACGCCCTGGCCTGTTCTATTGTTCACCAGCTTGCCGGTAATAATATGACCATCAAATTCGGGAGAAAATTCTACCGCTAAAGATTTATGCTGAACAATATCTTTCCAGTTAAACCGCCTCCATCCATGGGTTAACAAAAGATTTTCCATATCCTGTTCCCTGGATTTTCCATTATCCTCGAAATAAAATGCAGGCGATTCAATCGCACCTAGTTCTGATGACAGGTACAGATAATTTCGGATATTGGTTTCATCAATATCCTGCAATGAATCAAGTCTGTAAACCGCCAAAGACATGTCTGCACTGACCGGACTTCCCTGCTGATCTTTTGAAGTAAGGTTTAAACTTATTTTTTCCCGGATACCATAGTTAGGATTAGTAGCTGCAGATATCAATAATTTATTTTCAGGAAATTTAAAATATAAACGTTCACAAACGGGCTGGCCATCTCTGTTGAATACAGTGAATTGCGAAATCCCGTCTTCCAGTTCACCTGTATCAACAGTAAAAGAAAAACTATGGCCGGAGAATCTTCCTGATTTTGCCGGCAAAATGCTACGCTGACCATGTACAACCAGGTAGATATCTTCATCTTCCATATCCTCGGATGCACGAACATTTAATGTTACCTGTGAAGCCTGGTTTTTTGAAAGGCTGATAACATAACCGCTTGCATAGGCTGCAGGGAGTTCTTTGGTAATCGTTTCGCCTTGCGGGAAACGGATGAGCGCTTTGTAGGACTGTCCGGTAGCAGCCGTAAATACAAAATTGCCCAGTCCCATATGCAAAGGTTGAAACTTCAGAATGGTATCACCGTTCTGATTCATCAGCAGGCCTTCACATTCAAGACCCCTTCCATATGCGTCTGTTATGCGAAAACCTACTTTCGATTCAATCTGCCGGACAAGATTGCCGCCTTCAGGGAAAAATTGTATGTCATATTTTTTTATTTTTCTTAATGTGGAATCAGGTTGCAGGTTTTTCGTGTTTATAATCCGGATGGATTTTTCAAAATAATACTCCGGATCGAAATTCTTCATCCAGCTTGTATAGGCTCTTAGCCTGTATGTGCCTGAAGGAATGTTAATCGGGATAATTATGGAGCCATTTGACTCACCTGGTTTAAGAGATACTTTTTGTTGTAACATGGGACGGTTATTCCGATCCAGGATTTCGACATAAGCGATTTTACTCAGATTTGCCGGAGAATTATTAAATGCATTTACATAGTAAACACGGAACCAACATATCTCCCTGGATATGTAAGAGTCTTTATCGGTATGAACAAAAAGTTTTTCCTGAACAAATTCGCTACGGTATTGATTGTAGTTGTTCAACAGGTTCTTTCCTACAAGCATATTCTGCGAAAAGGCAGATGGTAAAATAAGTATGAGTTCCAGGAAAAGGAAAAACACGATCCTGGTACCCGCACTTTGTTTTTCTATATAAAACTTTTTCTTCATTTTAAATTTGAAATGCTTACATAATTATTGCCAGAAATCAGGTTTAACAAGTGTTCCTCCCTTTAACCGGCAATCAATACATTCCGGAACTGAAAATGTTACTTTACACGGAAAACCCATACAATATATATAGGCGTTTGGAATATAAGTTCCGGCATTGAAATAAGTGGCCAGTGACGAGGAATCAAGACCAGTTGTATCCTGTGTGCAGTCTTCATAACCACTATACACTACTGTGGGTGGTATTTGGGTTCTGTTAATGAACAATCGCTTTTCCGTTTCAGTCGAGGTTCCGATAAAGCCGATCACCAACTCTGTAGGATCTGCTGTATTATGGATATTGCCACCTGTTTCCGATGGCAGTGCATCAAATATAGATCCGAGCTGTTCAGTATTACGCTGTACCTTTTGAACCCATTCATACCAATTCTGTGAAAGCACAGTCTGTTTAACCAGTATACTGTACTCGTCGATCAGTTTATCTGTATTATCGTACGGCACAAGCGCAACCGGATACTGATAAATGACATTTGAACTCAGTTTTTCAGTACTTGCAATATTAATAGTAGTTGATACATCCGAGCGCCAGCAGGTCCAGATCATATCGCTTGCAGGCCTTATAATAAGCTGGGACCCATCGTATTCTAAAACTGACAGATATTTGGATGTGTATCTCCACGTTTCATCATAGGACCATTGATAATATCCAGGCTGGACCAGCGGGTTATGCGTGGTAACATAAATTGTAACTCCATCAGAAGATGCACTCCAGCTAAGTGAATCGATTGGCGGTGATACATTAACAGCTGACAAATCAGATAAATAGTCTTTCCCGTTGGTGGTTTTAATATGAAGTCTGTATTGCTGGGTTGGATCTAAATTCAAACTTGTATCGGAATAATTGCCGGTAGTCAATTCAGACAAAGGGATACTCATGCCATTTGTAGATTGAATTTCAACCTGGGCCCCGGATTCTGGAATTAAGACAGGTGAATCCAATCCTGTGGATCTGGACATCTGGATAGTTGTAGTTCCCGTAATGTTGATGAATCCTTCAACAACGAGGAAACCTGTAGCCTGTCCTTTTATATTCGCTACATATTTATCCGTACATGCCCCCAGCACAAACAACATCAAAACCCAATGTTTCATTTTCATCAGATTCAATTAAAATCTTACATTAAAATTTATAAATGGAATCGCACTTCCAAATATCGAAAGCTGATATCCGTTTAATGCCCCGTTTTGAGAGACATAATAAACCGAATAAGGGTTGTGTCTTCCAAAAACATTGTAAACTCCGATCGTCCAGGAGTTATGAAACTTCTGGTGAACTTTGTGATTCCCGTCTATATTCATCGAAAAATCAGTCCGGTAATAATCTGGTATGCGATATGCGTTCCTGTCAGAATACAAAGTCCGGAACGAATTATAATAAAAATAAGATCCCGTGGGCAATGTAATGGGGCGGCCAGTTGTGTAAGTACTGTTCAGAGAAATACTAAACCGGTGATTCACCCTGTAATTTGCCACCATGGTGGCTGAATTTGGCTGATCATAATTCGAAGGATAATAATTACCATTGTTTATAATCTCTCCTGCATAAGGATCTGCCTGTTTCAATTCTACTCTTGAATAAGTATAACTCAGCCAGCCATTCAGTTTGCCTGTTGCTTTTTTGATAAGAAACTCTATGCCATAAGCCCGGCCATTGGTATTGATTACATCCGTTTCAATATGATGATTCATAAGCAGCACTGCCCCGCTTTTATAATCGAGAATATGTTCCATAGTTTTATAATAAACTTCTACTGAGGTTTCAATGGTATTATTCTTTAAATTTTTATAGAAGCCCAGAGAGTACTGATTTCCCCACTCGGGAACGATATTTGGATCACTGAGTTTCCAGATATCTGTAGGTGAGATGGCCGTCGTATTCGACAATACATGTATATACTGGCGTTCGGTATTATAACTTGCCTTCATTGAGAAATTGTCTGTAAACTCATACCTCAATGAAAGGCGATATTCCGGACCTGAATATGTTTTTATAAACTGATTGGCACCATATGTTTTTACATCGACCACATTATCCGGCGATTTTGGAACATCGGGTGGATACTGATTGACTGACTGAGGACCGAGGTAATTGTAAACTGAAAATCTGATACCGGCTTCAACCACAAATTGAGGAGTAATGGTGAATTTATCACTGAGATAAACTGCGCTTTCCAATGCCTGTTCCTTTTCTACCGTATCTGCTGCTACCAATGATTCTTTTCCAATTGGCGTATACGTGCCAGGCTGCAGCACATAATACATTGAGTTAAGTCCGAATTCCAGGGAATGTTTGGGACTCAGGAAATAATAAAACTGTGCTTTAAGATAAGATTGATTTATTCCAAAAGCTAGTTTAAAAGCATTCACCGGATTTGCCGTGCTACTTATATCATAATTGTATTTGTCATATCCAGTAATAAATACCCCATATAATTTATCAGTGAAAGAATGTTTCCATTTCAGCGATAGATTCATATTGCCATACCCATAAGTAGTGTCGCTGTTCAGGTTGAATTTGTCACCGCTGGTATAGGCTGTCAGGTATAGATTATTATTCTTGTCGATCTGGTGACTTACATTCAGATTCAGATCATAAAATGAAGCTTTGCTATTTTTATATTGTTCCGGCAGGAGGCCCAGAAGCCAATTAGCATAGGTAGTTCTTCCAGCAATAATAAATGAGGTTTTATCTTTAACGATTGGTCCTTCAAATTCAAGCCTGCTCGTTACCAGGCCTATTCCGGCATTGCCTTCAAATTCCTTTTTGTTTCCTTCTCTGGCGGTAATATCCAGAACAGATGATAACCTTCCTCCATATCTGGCCGGAATACTGCTTTTATATAATTCCACACTTTTAACCACATCTGGGTTAAAGGCTGAAAAGAAACCAAAAAAATGAGAAGGGTTATATATTGTCGCATCATTAAAAAGGATCAGGTTCTGGTCGGCTGAACCTCCTCTTACATTTAATCCTGTACTTGCTTCACCTACTGACTTCACGCCAGGAAGAGTCAGCAATACGCGTAAAAGATCAGCCTCGCCAAAAACAACCGGTACCTGCTTGAGGGTTTTGATATCCATTTTCTGAACTCCCATCGTGACGCCCCGGATATTGCTCAATTTTTCTGCAGAGACGATAACATTCTTCAGCATCATAACCTGGCCCTGTAAATCAATATTCATTTTACCATCGCCCGACAAAAGGATCTGCCGGCGTGTATCCTTCATTCCTATACTTTGAATATTAAGAATGTGGCGTCCTTTCGTTAATGAAATTGCGTAATAACCATATTGATCTGAAGCAACACCAACCCGGGGTTTATCTGTATATATGGATGCACCTGCAATCGACTCCCCGGTTTTTGCATCCCGCACATAACCTGTAATCAGTGCATTCGGTGAGCTATTATTGGCTGAATTTACCCCGATCTGGTAGAGTTTATTTTCGAGGGCAGCGATTTGTGTTTTAGTATTCTGATTTTGTTCCTCCTCTATCTCCACGTGATAAGCCCGGTGTTTCCCTTTTAAAGAATCCAGGGTAGCTGTGAGATTTGTTTGGATAAGTGCTTCTTTAGTCAGAAAAACCTCATCATGAGGGCCAATGGCATAATTAAAACTTGTATTGGCAAAAGCACGGTCCAGAACGGTACTCAGGGGTTCCCTGCTAACTGAAAAATTGAATTTAAGACTGTCAAATAAAGAAATATCATAGTAAAAAAAATAGTCGGTCTGCGATTCTATTTCTTCCACCAGCTCCTGGATAGGTGCATCATGAAAAGTTACAGTAATAAGGTTCTGTGCATTTTTTTGCGCATGTAATTCCGTACTTAAACAACCCAGTAAAATAACCAGGAGCAAACACCTGCCAGAATATCTCATAATTTCAGTTAGCAATTTTGTCGAAATAAGCCGCCACCTGAGTGAGTGCATTATCCTTCTCATCCTTTAAATCCAGATCGTTCTTCCTGATAAACTTTTGTATATCTTTCTTGTGATCGTACATGATTTTCAGTAATTCACGTTTTGAATTTACAGGAACATAAGAATTCAATCTCCAGATATAATAATCATTGGTTTCATCCATATACCGCCTCAGTCCCTCCGAAACTGTCAGGATTTCCCTTACCTTTTTAGTAGTGTATTTCAACAGTTTTGACTTCCCCGAATAAAGGATCTCATAGAATCCTTCTGAAGGAAGGCCTTTGTCAAGACTGTCTAAATACATATAAATAAAACGATGGCCTGCAAGTGTGAAAGAGCTGACTCTTTCATTTACCAATTTTAATTGGTACGCCTGATCCATCACAACAAGGTATTGACGATAATCCTCGTAAAAAATGGAAAGGTTCGGATATGGTATATTATCGTATACTACCGACCCTTTGGTTGCCTTGTCGGTAAGAAAATATGCGCTTCCTTTCTGGAATGTTAAATCAAAGCCCGGATAAAGGCTCCCATTAAAAAGCCGGGACTGATCTCCTACCTGATCGAAATATAAGGATGTGGTATGTGCAATGGCTGACTGGTAAAAAATACTATCTTCCTGTCGGGATTGAGCAGAGGCCGGGATAGTAAAATACAAAACGGTAAGCAAGAGTAAAGCAGGCAATCCAAATTTCATTTCAATTCGTTGATTTGAAACACAGCTTACCTCTCAGGACATGCATCATAGGGTTATTGCTGCTTCCAATTAATAATCAAGGCAATATACCGATTTTTTATATATAAATTTTAAAAATGAAAACACAAAGGGTTTTTATAACGGTCATGGGCATATGTTTAATTTGTTTTTATTCTTTATCCGGAATAGCTCAAAATAAAGTCCATGATTTCCGGGTTATCGCATTTTATACAGGCAGAGCAGACCTCGCACATATAAGTTTTTTACATGAAGCCAATCGATGGTTTCCTAAAATGGCAGTGGCAAATCATTTTACTTATGATTCAACAAATGACTGGAATAATCTGAACGAAAAATTTCTTTCACAATACCAGGTTGTTATTTTCCTGGACTCCAGGCCAGACAGCCCCGCACAAAGGAAAGCCTTTGAAGAATATATGAAGAAAGGCGGTGGCTGGATGGGATTTCATTTTGCAGGATTTGCACTGACACCCTCTGAATTTCCACAGAACTGGGACTGGTACCACAATGAATTCCTTGGCTCAGGTTCTTATGTCAGCAATACCTGGAGACCAACCCCTGCTGTACTCCGCGTATTAGATAAAAATCATCCGGTTACAAAAAATCTGCCGGATACCTTCCGGTCTGCTGCCAGTGAATGGTATAGGTGGTCAAATGACCTGCGGAAAAATCCTCAGATAGATATTTTACTATCGATTGACAGCAGTAGCTTCCCTCTGGGAACAGGTCCCAAGCTTTATGAAATCTGGCATAGCGGTTTTTATCCTGTGGTGTGGACGAACAAAAACTACCGGATGGTGTATTTTAATATGGGACATAACGATATGGATTATGAACATAAAACCAACAAAGAACTTTCCCAGACTTTCAGCAGTCCGGAGGAAAATCAGCTCATTTTAAATACGCTTGTCTGGTTGGGAAACAAACAGTAGTATTTTAAATTATTCAGCAATGAAAACAGTCATTATTACTGGTGCCAACGGCAACCTTGGAACGTCGGTAACAAAAGAATTCCTGGATAAAAATTATCGTGTGCTGGCAACTGTTGCGAATGAAATAGAAATAACAGAAATTCAACCTCATCAAAATCTGGATATTTCAGTAGTAAATCTGACCAGCGAAAAGGAAGCAAATGAATTTGTTCAAATGTCCATTCAGAAATATGGAACAATCGACGGTGCATTGTTATTAGTCGGTGGATTTACTATGGGTGATCTATCGGAAACATCCGGTGAAGACCTGCATAAACAGATTACTTTAAATTTCGAAACAGCATATTATGTTACAAGGCCATTATTCGGACACATGATGCAAAATAAAAAAGGATCCATTGTTTTTATTGGAGCACGTCCTGCATTGAATCCAGACCAGGGAAAGGGATTGATTGCTTATGGTCTGAGTAAGTCACTATTGTTTAAACTGGCTGAATTCCTGAATGAAGCCGCTAAAGGCGTTAACGTAAGTATATCAGTTGTTGTGCCAAGCACTCTTGACACAGCTTTGAATCGCAAGTCAATACCAGATGCCAAACCTGAAAACTGGGTGAAGACATCTGAGGTTGCTGAAACTCTTGAATTCCTTATTTCCGATAAGGCTAAAGCACTCAGGGAAACGGTGTTGAAGATGTATAATAACGCTTAAAGACTAAGGCCTAAAGCAAGTGTGAGAGTGTGAGAGTGTGAGAGTGTGAGACGGTCATCGGTCAACTGTCAACGGTCATCGGTCAGCATTAAGAAATGAATATGTCTTAATCACCCTTAGTATTTCAGCTACGCCCCAGGCCTGTGCCACACATCCCACCGGAAGATGTGGTGCATCTCCATCAAAAATTTCAGAGACCGTACCGATACATCCTTCGCTCAAGTGATAAATAAACTGTTTGATGATACTCATGGCTTCAGTTTTAAATTGATCCCCGGCAGTTTTCATTCCTGCTTCTAAATAAGGTCCCAATAGCCAGCTCCATACCGTACCCTGGTGATAAGCTGCATCACGCAGGTATGCATTGCCTCCATATTTCCCTTTGTAATTTGCATCATCCGGTGAGAGTGAGCGCAGCCCAACCGGAGTATATAGTTTCGATTTCAAAGTATTCATAACAGCTTTCGCCTTTTCGCCTTCAATTAAATGAAAAGGAAGGCTGAGTGCAAAAACCTGGTTTGGCCGAAGACTTGCGTCAGGCTTTCCGGATTCGTCAATATTATCATAGAGATAATTGCCTTCGGTGTACCAATATTTTTCACTGAAACTTTTTTTTGCCTGTTCTGCTTTTTCGAGAATATCATCAGCTGAATCAGATTCACCATTCAACCGAAGAATTGCTTCGAATATTTTTAAAGCATTATACCATAACGCTTCTATTTCAACCGGTTTACCCATCCGTGGCGTAACCACCCAGTTTCCGATTCGCGCATCCATCCAGGTAAGTTGCTGGCCTGCTTCACCAGCATATAGAAGACCATCGCTGTCTGCATGAATATTAAAACGTGTTCCTTTAAAATGCCATTCAAGAATATCTTTTAATACGGGAAGAATTTCCTTCAGGATAAAATCCCTGTCGTTTGTGGATTGCAGATAAGCATAAACGGCATTAAAATACCAAAGTGTTCCATCTGCATTATTATATTCAGGTGGATCATTATTATCCATAAACCGGTTAGGCAACATACCCATACTCACAGATTTTGCAAAAACTGCAATAATTTTTTTTGCATCTTCATACCGGCCGGTTTGTAAACAAAGTCCCGGCAACGAAATCATTGTATCCCTTCCCCAGTCTGTAAACCAGTGATAACCTGCAATGACTGTTTTCAAAGAAACAGGTGAGACTTCTTCAGTTACTGCAGGAATTTCCCGGTTCACGATAAACTGATCCGCCGCCAATGTTAAGGTCCGGAGCATGTCGCCATGAACCCCGTTTAACATTGACAACTTACGGTTCTTCTCTCTTTCAAATAATGTCTCCGGATTTTTCCCCATTGGATTTTCAGTGGAAATTATAATATCCAAAGCATCACCGTCTTTTAGTTCCACCTTGAAAACCCCATGGTTAAAAAGGTCTTCCTCGTAATCAAGTCCCCGGTATTTTTCCTGTAAATAATTAAACTTGTAATACCATTTATTCACTTCCTGGAATGAAGATCCTGGTACTGAAATATAAATATCATGGGCACCGTTAAACGGCTGATTATGAAACAGCCCGTTTTTAAAATCTATTTTCCAGAAAATATTATTATTTGAATGTTGCAATTCGTGATATCCTCTTGCAGCAATCAGTGGCAGGAATTGAAGGATAAAGGGACTCTTTGCATTTAAAACTTCATAACGGATCAGGGTGGTATTTTCACCATTAACCATGGTAATGGTTTTACGAAGCCTGATACCTTCGGCTTGAAATAACCACTCCGGAAAGAGATCCTTTTTAAAAGAATTCAGCCACTGAAATCCCGCCGGGGATATAACATCGCCATAATCGTTGGTGCCCAATTCGTAATGGTTCCCGTTAATGATAATGGTTTCATCCAGTTTTGAGACCAGTAGCATTCTTTCAGCAGGAGGATGGATAGCCGCCATAAGTAAACCATGATAACGGCGGGTATTACATCCTGATAAACTGCTGCCGGACCATCCACCAAGACCATTGGTCTCCAGCCACTCCAACTGACTGATTCCTGAAAAATTCCCGGGTAAATTTTTATCCTTAAATAACAACATGGGATATTCTTAAATTTACTTACTTTATGCGGTCAGTCCTTATTTAAATTATAAAACAGTCATTCTTCTAAAAAAATCTGAATTGAAAAATTTTATCTTCATTGCTGTCTTTATCACATACCTGCATTTCAGGTCCTGTATTCCAGGTTTCTTTATACTTCGCAGTATCCTCCTGAACAAAAATGATAATGCCACTGTTTGCTTTCTTTCCAATCTTCCATTCAAGCATTAGATCATAATTACCGAATGTATCATTGGAAACAAGATCACCACCACCGGCTGTCTGGTAGCCGTTCTTTGCACCAGGTTTTAAATGAATGGATCCGCTGTCGATATTCCACGCGGAACCGGGCTGCTTTTGTCCATACGTATGCCAGCCATTCAAAGAAACACCATCAA
>Ga0206980_1069_pt2 | contig 14148 bp, 13 predicted proteins | sample Alteio_BWMinCont_20_FD_153494 | JGI IMG/M metagenome (GOLD analysis project Ga0206980, IMG submission 153494) | Enriched cells from forest soil in Barre Woods Harvard Forest LTER site, Petersham, Massachusetts, United States -... | ecosystem: Environmental > Terrestrial > Soil > Temperate forest >...
GATCTGCGATTACTGGTGACCGGTGGGGGAGCCCATAATCATTTTCTTATACAAAGACTCAGGGAGGAAATATCTTCAGTTGGCATCGAACTCGTAATCCCCGGTCACAAACTGATTGATTTTAAAGAAGCCCTGGTCATGGCCCTGATGGGAGCCCTTCGCTGGCGGGAAGATATCAATGTGATACATACCGTAACCGGCGCCTCAAAAGACAGTATTAATGGAGCGGTTTGGTCGGTTTAGAGGGATATGAGATATGGGATATGGGATATGGGATATTGATTAAAAACCCATATCTCATATCCCATATCTCATCAAAGTCCTAAAACCGTCTTCAATTTAAAATATCCCGATTTACTTACCGGCACACGGGCACCTGATTTTAATATCGCCAGATGGTTTTCTTTTTCATATGGGTCTATACGGGTGATCTCGGAAATATTAATCATATAAGACCGATGAGTTCTGACAAACTGATTTTTATTCAATACCATTTCAAAATGCCCCATGGTTTTATTTTTTAGTAAAGCGCCTTCCTTTGTATGAATTTTTACATAGTCATCCGCTGCTTCCAGATAATGAATTTCTTCTATTGGGATAATGCGGATTTTCCCTGCAAGTTTAACTACTACGCGATGATGTTCGGCCGGACTGGTTGAAACAGATTCCAGTAAAGGTGCCAATTGCTTTTTGGCGGGTATGGACTTATCAGATAATTTCCATTTTGATATGGCTTTATCAAAGCGTTCCTGGCTAAAAGGTTTAAGCAGGTAATCCACAGCATGACTTTCAAAAGCTTTTATAGCATACTCATCGAAAGCCGTAGTAAAAATAACTGCAGGAGGTTCTTCGATCAGCTCCAGCATTTCAAATCCATTTATTTTTGGCATTTGAATGTCAAGAAAAATCACATCAGGTTGAAATTGCTGTATGGCTTTAACACCTTCGAATCCGTCATTACATTCGGCAATTAATGAAAGTTCCGGATGGAATTGAAGGTATTCCCTGATGATGGACCTTGCCAGCGGTTCATCATCAATGATGATAATTTTCATGCCCTGGAATATTTATGGTTGTTGTAAATACCTGGTCTTTTGCCGAGGTTTCAACGAGATCAGTTCTTGCAAATAATAAATATAACCTTCGTTTTACTGAATTTAACCCGAACCCTGTTCCGTGACGGGGACTTGCCGTTTCCGGATCAAAAGGATTCTGAACTATAACTTTCAATGATTCCTGTTCTGTCAGAACAGAAATATTAATCGTAACCGATTCAGTGGTATCATAAAGCCCGAATTTAATAGCATTTTCCACTACTGGTTGCAGAAGCATTGGAGGAATTAACATTTGAAGACTTTTTTCATCTTTCACGATTGAAGTAGAAAGCCTATGACCGAACCTGACTTTTTCAATTTCCAGATATAATTCAAGTGATTCAAGTTCCTCTTCCATTTTTATCCACTGTTCTTCTTCTTTTCTAAGGGTAGTACGTAGAAAATCTGATAACTGATGTATCATATTCCTTGCCTGTGCTGGATTGGAAACGATCAACGCGCTGATGGAATTCAGGCTGTTAAATAAGAAATGCGGTTGTAACTGCTGGCGTAGTTTAAACAATTCAGCTTCTTTACTCATTTTCTCTGCGTCGTTTTTCCGTTGTCGATTTTCCTGTTCTTCTTCCTGCGTATACCAGAGTACGCTTATGATGGCAGTGCATCCTAAAAGCAGGAATGAAATTCCACCGCGTATCAGATATGAATTGGAAAGAAAGAAGAGATAAGACTTATCGGCCGGATGATCGAAGATCATATTCAAATAAAACTTACTCAGAGAAACGACTGCCACACTAAAAATTATGCTGAGGAAAAGTAAATAACCGTAACGATCGCGGTAGGGTAAATAAAAGCGGAGAATATTAATGATCAGGCTTCCGGCAGCCATCAGCAGTGCATTTGTTATTATGCCATCCAGCAGGGCGTACCTGTATGCATAGCCATAATTCATAAGAAGCAAAATATGCAGCACAGTCCAAATAATCCACCAGCCTAAAAAGCTGTTGCGGAATTTGCTGACGCTAAGCGGTGACCTGGCCAAATAATATTGTTAAATAATTTCCAGAAATTGGTGTTTGCTGTTGTGCAGGATGTGCGCTGCTTTTCTGTTTGTGAGTTCAATATATAATTCTGCATTGTCGGTTTCCTGTATACGTGAATATAGTTCCGCACCGTCGAGAAGCCCACTCAGTTTATACAATTCAGCAACATTAATAAATTTCCATTGCACCAGCTTCTGATCTTCATTGAAGAATTTGTCTTCTTCTTTTTCTCCCAGTGCAGCAGATTTTTCAAATGCTTCCTGTGCACTGTCAGCCTGGATCAGCCTGAGTTGTTCATCGAACTGGGCTGTATGATTCCCTTGTCCGCAGATTATTCTGTAAACGATTTTCGTGAGATACCAGTTCATAGTTTTGATTTAATATATGATCGGATAATGTTTAATAATTTCTTATTTCAATGCCTCCAAATACAGAAGTGCCATCAATAATGAGTACTTTCTGCGGATCCGTGTTGGCTATATTCTGTCTCTTGTCTTCAATATTTCCGAAAACAGAAGTAAGCTGACTTCTAACCTCCCAATTGGAAGGAACAATTAATTTAGTACCGCCCATTATCTGTGTGATGTCAAGTGATGCTGAGCCCTGGATATCTGCCTGGCTGAGATTAATTTCAGCACCGCCCATGAAAATGGTTATATCGCCACCTTTAAAATTCTTTGATATTATATTTTTGTGGATACCTCCAAATACAGTAGTCGCATCAATATAATCTTCTGAAGAAAAACTCCTGGAACCCGATCCTGCATTTCCGGTTGAACCTGTATTTGGAACAGGATCACTGCCCTGAGTGAATCCTGCGTCTGTATATCCAGGATATCCACGCCTCTGCCTTCTTCTCTGCCATTTTTCTTTTTCTCTCTGGCTCCATCGATCCTGCCAATTATGATCCATCCAATAAGGTTTCTTAGGGCGTACAAGCATAATGAGCCCCACTACAATAATGACTGCTGGCCAGATGAAACGATGAATGTCCAACCCCGGAATCAGCTGATCCAGCAGAAAAAAAGTTCCCACCATAATCAAAATCAGCCATCCCGGACCACGAAATGCATGGGTTAATCCACTGAAAATACCAATCACAATTAGTAGCATCTGCCAGCTGAATAGCCATTCAGGAAGACCTACGCCCATCTGCCTTACCAGCAGTAATCCGCCGACTGTAACAAATCCAAGCGGCACCCATATACGGCTGCCATGTCTCCGCCCGATTCGGTCGTATATATCTTTCTTAATATTTCCGGCCAAATCTTCTTTTGTTTCGTTCCCTGAATTATCCATTGTTATGAATTTCATGTAAATCTAAAACTCTATGACCTTTCATTCAAGCATAACTAGGCCATTACGCTCAGAAAGACGGTGAAAGACGGGATTTTACCGGTAAGAATGTTTGGATCAGATTAATTGAAAGCTATCCCCGTCAAATAAACCAAGGTCGCTGAGTTTTAGATGGGGAATTACGAGAAGTGCCATGAAGGAAAGTGTCATAAATGGCGCCTGCATTCCGGATCCCATTTTTTTTGCGTGGATGTCCATTGAAGTATACGTTTCTGCCACCCGGTATCCTTCATCCCCACTCATCAATCCGGCCACCGGCAGCGGGAGTTTTAGAATCATTCCGTTATCAGCCAGGCTGATCCCGCCTCTTTCATTGATTACTGCATTAACCGCCAGGCTTAACGCCTCATCACTAGTGCCAATAGCAACGATATTATGGCTGTCATGAGCAACCGAAGAAGCTAGGGCGCCCGATTTTAATCCGAAGTTTTTAATAAATGCTTTTGCGACTGGGGCTTTTTTATAACGGTTAAGCACAACGATTTTTAATATATCCTTTGAAAGATCCGTTTTCCAGATTCCGTTTTCCGATTTGATCTCTGAATTATATTTTCCAGTGATAAGCTGTCCGTCAAATGCTTCTATAACCGGATGAGGATAAGACGATTCTTCGGAAGTAGTCGCTTTGAATATAAAATCTTCCGGTTTTGTGAGAGCACAATCAAATTGATTGGGATCGGTCTGATTTCTTATTGAATCCAATTTGGTTATTCCTTTTTCTGCTACAAGCTGACCATGCAAATAAGTCTGCAGCACTTCAAAATTTTTCAGATCTTTTAAAAGGATGAAATCAGCCGGATCACCAGCACGAAGCTGACCTACTTCAAGTTTATAATGTTTTACAGGGTTGATGCAGGCCGCAGTAAGCACTTTGAACAGATCAATTTTTTTGGCAACAGCACGGGCGCAGAGCAGATTGATATGACCAGCTACAAGACTGTCGGGATGTTTATCATCACTACAAAACATCATATTTTCCCAATGATCGGAAAGGAGGTCCGCAAGTGCTTCGAAATTTCTTGCAGCGCTGCCTTCCCTTATCAGAACCTTCATACCCAGTCCCAGTTTTTCGAGGGCTTCCTCCGCGGTAAAACATTCATGGTCGGTACTGATGCCTGCAAGAATATATTTGCGCAGGTCCTTACCGCGTAATCCGGGTGCATGGCCATCAACAGGTTTATGATATTTTTTTGCCAGCGCGATTTTCTTCATTACCTCTTCATCTCCCCGCAGAACGCCGGGAAAATTCATCATCTCGCTTAAATATTTTATTTCCTGTCTTGCTAATAACTGTTCTGTTTCTTTCGCATGTAATGCAGCTCCTGCAGTTTCAAATAATGTTGCAGGAACACAACTGGGAGCACCGAAATAAAAATAAAAAGGCGTTTGGCGGCCATTTTCAATCATGAATTCAACTCCGGAAATGCCGAGTACATTGGCGATTTCATGTGGATCACTCACTGTTGCAACAGTTCCATGCACTACGGCCAGCCTTGCAAATTCTGAGGGTAGGAGCATGGAACTTTCGATATGAACGTGGGCGTCAATGAATCCAGGACAAATAAAAATTTCCGGTATACTTGCATCCGATGGTAATTCGAGGATTGAAAAAATCTTTTTGTCCGTGATGGTGAGTTCAGCTGGGAAAATTCTTTTTGCAGGAATATCAATCAGGTTTCCATTGATCACCATAGAACAAAAATAATTTATCGTTAAGCGTTCCGCGTTCCGCGTTAAGCGTTCCGCGTTCCGCGTTAAGCGTTCCGCGTTAGGCGTTAAGCGTCCAAAAGTCCTGGCCTTTTCTCAGAAGTTTTGCGAAGGGCTGCTTCATGTCGCCATTCCGCAATTTTCACAGGATCGCCGCTCAGAAGTATCTCCGGAACCTTCCATCCCCGGAAATCAGACGGCCTGGTATAGACAGGTGGCGCCAGCAGATTATCCTGAAAAGAATCAAAAAGAGCCGAAGTTTCATCATTTAATACTCCTGGAAGTAAACGTCCGATAGCATCGGTTAAAACAGCTGCAGGTAATTCTCCGCCACTAAGTACGTAATCTCCTATAGATATTTCAAGTGTTATAAAATGCTCGCGTATACGTTCATCAATGCCCTTATAATGGCCGGAAATGATCAGTAAATTTTCATTCAGGGAAAGTGCATTGGCCATTGGCTGGTTAAGCAGTTCACCGTCGGGACTCATAAAAATAATTTCATCATAAGTCCTTTCTTTTTTAAGGGAATCGATTGCATTGGCCAGTGGCTCACACATCATGACCATCCCTGCGCCGCCCCCATATTGGTAATCATCTACCTGACCGTATTCATTGACTGCCCATTTTCTGAGGGGATGTACAAATATTTCAAGAAGTTCTTTTTCCCTGGCCCTTTTTAAGATGGAATGTGAAAAGGAACTTTCGAGTAATTCAGGTAATACACTGATGATGTCTATCCGCAATTTTAAAATTTGAAGGCTTATTCGGCCAATTAGAGCAGGGCAAATTTAACGATTTTAGGGTCCTTACCGGGGTTAAACTGCCCCAAGATGTTTTAAAGGTTACGATCTGTTGAAAAGAGCTTGAAAGTTGGATGAGGCGGTAGCTACCTGTTTGTCACTTCCTTCCGGTTTCGTTTTAGTTTTGACCTATATTGGTTCTGGGTGGCTACGGGAATTCTTCGCAAGCTCTTCGAGAGTTCTTCGAGGGTTCTTCGAGGATTCACGCAGTAATCCCCTAGTAATCTCGAAGGATTCTCGAAGGAATATAGAACGCACCCCGAATAAAGGATTGAAAATCAGTTGTTTGTACTGAAAAAGACTTTAAAGGTTTCAAAGATTTTACGGTTTAAACTTTACCGTTGGATAAGTCAGACTGAAAATAGATCTACAATGTATTGAAATTGAAATATTTACGGCTTTTAAAGGTAGACTGATTTTGCCAAAGATGATTTCAAACTAATTCAGACCCGGAATTACCTATACCATCCAGATCTCGCCTTTGTTTTTTTGTAGGCCTGCCAACTTTACTCAATCTTTTGCCCGTATGAAATGTGGCGGCCTGGAACTGTATCCGTTCTACTTCTTCAGCTGGAGTTATATCGAGATAGTATTTGATGGCTTCTGGATGTGCCAAACGGTGATCCAGTAATCCCGTAACCTGAATGCGCCATCTTTTAGATTCAGTTTTCACTTCGTATTTATCTCCCACATGTACTTGCTTGGAGGGCTTAACCTGCCCCGATTCGTTTTTCACTTTTCCTTTTTCGCAGGCATCTGAAGCCAGGCTCCTGGTTTTAAATAACCGTATGGCCCAGAGATATTTATCAATTCGTAGTTTTTCAGTCTCTCCCATATTAATCATTGACCGATGACCGATGACGGATGACCGGGTTTTGGGCTTTAAGCTTTAGGCTTTAGGCTTTAGGCTTAACTCTGCAAAGTACTTGTGGAAAAATGGAATCGTTTCAATGCCCTTATAAAAATTGGCGATATTATATTTTTCGTTTGGAGAATGCAGGTTGTCGCTATCCAGTCCGAAACCCATGAACACAATTTTAATACCCAGTTCTTTTTCCAATAATGAACATATTGGTATGCTGCCCCCTCCCCTTTGCGGTACGGGTTTTTTTCCAAAACTGGCTTCAATGGCTTTTTCCGCTGCGATATATGCCAGGGAGTCCAGCGGAGTCATATAAGGTTCCCCACCATGTAATTCAAATGTATTCACACTAACAGCGGGGGGCGCTATTTTTTTGAAATAATCCAAGAGGATCTTGGCAATTTTTCCTGAAGTCTGATTGGGTACAAGTCTGGCTGAAATTTTTGCGGATGCTTTTGAAGGAAGAACAGTTTTTGAACCTTCTCCCTGAAATCCTCCCCAGATTCCATTGAGTTCAAGTGTTGGACGAATGCCTGTACGTTCGTTTGTGCTGTATCCTTTTTCTCCCCAAAGTGCTTTTACTCCCAGATCCTGCATGTATTCTTTTTCATTAAAAGGCGCAGCTGCCATTTTTTTTCTTTCCTCCGCTGATGATTCCAGCACATCATCATAAAAGCCCGGAATGGTAATATGGTTGTTCTCATCATGACAACTGGCAATCATCTGAGATAGAATAGTGATCGGGTTAGCAACGGCTCCTCCGTATACTCCACTGTGGAGATCACGATTGGGACCTGTTACTTCAACCTGAATATAAGCTAATCCTCGTACACCGATTTCTATGGAGGGTGTTTCAAGACTGATCATCGAAGTATCGCTGATCAGGATAACATCAGCTTTCAAGAGATCTTTGTGAGAGGCAACGAATTCTCCCAGGTTGGGAGAGCCAATTTCTTCTTCACCTTCAATGATAAATTTAATATTACACAAAAGAGGTCCTGAATGATTCATGATTTCGAGGGCCTTGACATGCATAAAAAACTGACCCTTATCATCGGCTGATCCGCGTGCATAAATCATCCCATTTTTAATCGTGGGTTCAAAAGGAGGACTATCCCATAAATTTAATGGATCTACGGGCTGTACATCGTAATGGCCGTAGACGAGAACAGTGGGTTTAGCCGGGTCGACAATTTTTTCTCCATATACAACCGGATGTCCGGCAGTTTTAAAAATGATTGCTTTTTCGGCACCTGCCTGCAAAAGAGATTTTTTTACAGCCTCTGCACATACAAGCATATCTGATTTGTGCTGACTATCCGAACTGATGGAAGGAATTCTGAGCAGTTCGAATAATTCTTCTAAAAACCGTTCTTTATTTTTTTCCTGATATTTTTTCCAGGCGTCCATTTTAATTATCAATTATTAATTATTAATTATTATTCCGTCACCCGCCAACGATCAACCGAAATTACCTAAAAAGGAGTGTTTACATCGTGCTTTTTATTGGGAATAGCGTTTTGCATTTCCCATTCAATTTTTTTGATGAATGGATGTTCACGCACATGGCAGTCTGTTTTTATGCAAATAGGACAACAATCCGGGATACATCCGTCTGAATGAACAAAAAATTCCATTACAGATCCGAATTCGGATTGAATAAGTTTACGCAGTTTGTCGATTTCTTCGTGGGCTTCACGTACGTTTAAATACCAGGGAACGGTCATATGACAATCAACATGCAGTACATTTCCAAATTTTATTACCCGCAGATTATGAATATCGATCCAATTCGCCTGGCGGCTGTTATTTAAACGGACAATTACTTTCCCCAGAATTTTCTCGTCGGCTTCATCCATGATACCTGCCACGGACTTTCTGGCTATTCGATAGCCGATAATCATGATGACAACGGACATAATAATCGCTACGATGCTGTCCAGCTGACGGATTTGTGTAAAGTAAATCAGGGAAAGACCGACAATGATAGCAAGGGTGGAATAGGTATCAGACTTCAGATGTTGTCCGCTGGCCTCCAGAGCTTCAGAATTATTTTCCTTACCTTTTTTTACTGCATAATAACCTACCACAAAATTAATAACAGCAGAAATGGCCACCAGCATAATACCATAGTTGAGTTGTTGCAATTCTTTGGGATGTATAAGCTGATTAATCGCTTCATAAATAATAAAAATCCCGGCCAGCATGATCAGCGTGCCTTCGATAGCAGCCGAGAGAAATTCTGCTTTGCCGTGCCCGTAAGGATGATTACTGTCACGCGGTTTATAGGCAATAGTCAAACTATAAAGGCCTACAATTCCGGCAATCACATTTACAATGCTTTCCAGTGCATCTGTGAGGATGGCAACTGATCTTGTGAGCCACCAGGCAATAATTTTTATGGAAAACAAAAGCACAGCAACAAAAAGAATCCAGGATTGAATGCGGAGGGTTTCTTTGCTTTTATCCACGAAATAATTTGTCTGCAAATGTAAAAGGAATAAGCTCTAATCAAGGTGCTTATTAGTCTCTTTTTACAAAGCACTTACACTTTATTTTCTGCAGCCTTCGGTTTGCGGAATTTTTTCAACAGCCGATTATAAAATTCCCTGTTAAAAAGCTGCGAATCATTCATGGCTTTATAAGTAAGAAAAATGCCGATAGGCAGGAGTACAAAGGTGGCCATCCACATGCCAGTGAAAGGCTGCATCACATCTTCCTTAACAAGCTTACTACCGAAATTATTCAGCAAAAAAAAGATTACAAAAAATATTACGGCGAAGATCAAGGGAAGACCGATACCACCTTTTCGAATAATGGAGCCCAATGGGGCGCCAATCAGGAAAAGAACAAGACAGGCTATAGACATTGTAATTTTTTCATGCCATTTCATCAGGTGCATACGAAGGTTCTTACGATCATTATCATAGTTGATGGCTGAAATATCTGTACTGCCTTTGATATTTCCGATGATGTTATATACTTTCATCAACAGGGGATGCAGGATTGAATCCGGCATGATCTGTTTAAAAGAATCTACCTTTGCCGTTGTTGGCTGGGCTTTCCAGGGACTATCCAGATATTTCAATATCGGGATATTTGGTTTCAGTAGATTTTTAGTCTGTTTCTTATAAGAGGCTGTTATTTTTTCAAGAGAATCAATCGTGGTTGCCAGTTGCCGCATATTAAGCATCTGGTAATTATTTTTAAAAGTGCTGTCATCCGTTTTATTGAGTTTGAAGGAACTCAGGTCGAATACTTTTTTATATTCTTTAAATCCCATTCGTATGAGTTGTGTATTAATAGAATTTCTTTGTCCTTTTTCCTGATAATTCCAACCGTTTTTCAGATTGAACTCCAGAAATTTCTTATCCTTTGAAATAGTCATTTTTCCACTCTCGGCCACAATTATATTATCCTGTAACAGGTTATAATTATGCTGATAAATCAGGATATCATGAATGTTGGCACCATCTTTTTCTTTTCTGCCAATCTTAATGATATAGCCATCTATTTTATCGTAGAACACTCCTTCTTTAATATCGAATGCGGGTTTGGAAACGATAATATCAAATTTGAGCGTTTGCATTTTAAGCTGGGCCACGGGAATGATATAATTATTAAACATGAAGGCAATACCGCAAATGAATAAAGAGGTAATGAAAAGTGGCCGCATGAAACGAAGAAGGGGGATACCGGCAGATTTGATAGCAACCAGTTCAAATGTTTCACCCAGGTTTCCAAAAGTCATTATGGAAGAAAGTAATACCGCCAGAGGTAATGCCAGCGGGACAAGTGTTGCGCAGACATATAAAATAAAAGTACCGATTGTAAATAAATCAAGGCCCTTTCCAACAATGTCATCAATATAAAGCCAGAAGAACTGGAGAACCAGGACAAACAGGGTAATAAAAAATGTGGCTATAAACGGACCAATGAAAGAACCAATAATTAATTTGTCTAATTTTTTTATCACCACGCAAATTTAGGCTTAAAGCTTAATGCCTAAAGCTTAACGCAAAAGAGGAAATGTGAAAATTACCAAATTGAAACGGTCGACTGTCATCTGTCATCTGTCAACTGTCAACTGTCATCCGCTATCAGTCAACCGTCATCGATCAATTCCCCAATCTGTGAAATAAATCCTTCACCTGGTAGCTCCAAAGCTGGGTCTGATCCTTGATATCTTTTTTATCTGCAAAGTCTTTAATAAGAAGTATCGTTTGATTGGTGATATCTGATTTTTCAATCCTGAATTCAAAAAATTCTTCTACCGGAGAATCGGACCAGTGAAACCGCACGAATTTATCCAGCTCACTTTCCAATACTTCGGCCTTGGTGGTCGAACCATTCCATGAGAAACTGAATATATTATCCCTTTCATCTACCTTATCTGCAAACCATTCCTGAAGTCCGGCCGGGGTACTCAAAAACTCGTATAAAATGGAAGGAGGGCACTTTAACGAATATTCTAACGTAAACTGCTGTTTCTTGCTCATCTAATTGTGCTATTGTTCGTGGGCTGCAATTATAGATAAATATTTGATGACCTGAAATTTTTTTTAATTCTCCGGAATGTGCTGATAATGAAGAAATCATCCATCCCCAAAATGGGAACGACTTGAAAATCAGATCTTTAAAGAGGTTCTTCTTTGGAATTTTGATCCTAAATGCTTATATTGACCTGGTTAAATGGAATCTTCTCGACCACATTATAAGAAAAGATTCATTTATACGTTTTTATTGATATCCATATATCTGAAATCAGAAGAACTTTTTAAACCTATAACCCTTTAAAATTACCTGCCCATGAGTATGCGTCAACTCAAGATCACGAAGAGTATTACAAATCGTGAGTCTCAGAGCTTGGAAAAATACCTGCAGGAGATCGGAAAAGTTGAATTGATCACACCGGAAGAAGAGGTAAAACTCGCTATCCGTATTAAGCAGGGCGATCAGAAGGCCCTGGACAAACTCACTAAAGCCAATCTTCGATTTGTAGTATCAGTCGCAAAACAGTATCAGAACCAGGGCTTAACCCTGCCAGACCTCATCAATGAAGGAAATCTGGGCCTGATAAAGGCTGCACAGCGATTCGACGAAACCCGCGGATTTAAATTCATTTCCTATGCTGTCTGGTGGATCCGTCAGAGTATCCTTCAGGCACTTGCTGAACAATCCCGTATTGTTCGCCTTCCCCTGAATAAGGTGGGATTGACTAACCGGATCGCAAAAGCCTATTCCATGCTGGAACAGCAGTTTGAAAGGGAACCTTCTGCGGAAGAACTCGCTGAATTGCTGGAACTTGATATTGAAGAAGTTTCTTCTACCCTTGGCATAGGCGGAAGGCACATTAGTGTTGATACCCCCTTATCAGAAGGTGAGGATAATACACTCATCGATGTGATGGAAAACATGAATGCAGACCGTGCCGAAACAAATATTGAACACAACGAATCACTTAAAGTAGATATAGACCGGTCCCTGAAAACACTTACTGAGCGACAGAAAGAAGTCATTTGCTTTTTCTTCGGTATCGGTGTGGATCATCCCATGAGCCTGGAAGATATCGGTGACCGATTCAGTCTTACCCGGGAACGTGTAAGACAGATTAAAGACAAGGCCATAACCAAACTCAGGAGTAATTCTGGCGCTAAATCCCTGAGAAATTATCTGGGCATTTAATTACGAAAGCATATCATTTGATATAATATTACACTTCATTTTCTTACATTTGCCTTTCTGAAAAACGTGGATAGAACGAGATGTTTATTCACGTTTTTTCATTTCATTATTCTTAAATGACTCGAGGTTTATGTTTGAAAATCTGAGTGAGAAACTCGATTCGGCGTTTAAGCAGCTAAAGGGTCAGGGCCGGATCACTGAGCTCAACGTGGCTGCCACAGTGAAAGATATACGTCGCGCGCTGATTGATGCAGACGTGAATTTTAAAATTGCCAAAGAATTTACAGATACGATTCGGCAGAAAGCCATGGGACAAAAAGTGCTGAATGCCGTAAGTCCCGGTCAGTTAATGGTAAAAATCGTGCAGGATGAATTAACGCAACTAATGGGTGGCAACGAGAGTGCATTTAATGCTAAAGGCAATCCTGCTGTAATACTCGTTGCGGGGCTTCAGGGAAGTGGTAAAACCACCTTCAGCGGTAAACTCGCCAATTACCTCAAATCTCAAAAGGGATTTTCCCCCCTCCTGGTAGCTGCGGATGTATACCGTCCGGCAGCGATAGAACAATTGAATATCCTCGGTACCCAGATTGGAGTCGATGTATTCACTTTGGAAGGAAACCTGGATCCGGTTAGCATTGCCAAACAGGCGGTAACTGAGGCCAAAAGCAGGAATAAAAATGTGGTTATTGTGGATACCGCCGGCCGTTTGGCCATCGATGAGGCCATGATGACCGAAGTGGCGAATATTAAAAAAGCAGTAGACCCGCAGGAAATCCTCTTTGTAGTGGATTCTATGACGGGTCAGGATGCAGTCAATACGGCCAAAGCCTTCAATGAAAGACTGGATTTTACCGGGGTAGTACTGACTAAGCTTGATGGAGATACCCGTGGTGGTGCAGCCCTTTCTATCAAATACACTGTAAACAAGCCAATAAAGTTCGTTAGCAGCGGGGAGAAAATGGATACCCTGGATGTGTTTTACCCTGAACGCATGGCACAGCGTATCCTGGGAATGGGTGATATCACCTCACTTGTAGAAAAAGCCCAGTCTCAGTTCAATGAAGAACAGGCGAGGAAGCTTGAGAAAAAAATAAGAAAAAACCAGTTCGATTTCGAAGATTTTAAACAACAGCTGGATCAGATACGTAAAATGGGTAATATCAAGGATCTACTGGGTATGATTCCAGGCGTTGGCAAGTCCATCAAGGATATTGACATCAGTAACGACTCATTTAAAGGCATTGAAGCAATGATTGGCTCTATGACGCCCTATGAACGTGCAAATCCTGACTCTATCGATCAGAACAGGAGAAAACGCATCGCAAAAGGAAGCGGAAAAGAATTACAGGAAGTGAATGCTTTTATGAAGCAATTCGAGCAGATGAAGCAGATGATGAAATCCATGAATAAAATGCCTATGGGCGGTATGGGCTTTGGAAAACGTTAAATTTCCCAGTTTTCCCTTCCAAACACCTGTTATTGGCTGGGCTTTTACTTCAATACAGACAAAGAAAAATAAGGCAGCTTTAGGAATATATTTTATGAAAAGAGTATGGACTTTCATAAAAGGTCAACGCCTTCGGGATACTAATATTTTATGGAAGCTGTTAATTTAGTAGACAGTTGGCAGTTTACAG
>Ga0206980_1077_pt1 | contig 13991 bp, 9 predicted proteins | sample Alteio_BWMinCont_20_FD_153494 | JGI IMG/M metagenome (GOLD analysis project Ga0206980, IMG submission 153494) | Enriched cells from forest soil in Barre Woods Harvard Forest LTER site, Petersham, Massachusetts, United States -... | ecosystem: Environmental > Terrestrial > Soil > Temperate forest >...
TAATATGGATGCCTCCGGGTTTTTGGAATATAATAATTTCCTTTCTGCATTAGGAGTATAAGACCAATAGAGCCTGTATCTGTCATAAATATAGACATCATTCCAAATCCATTTATTCATTTGGGCAATGATATTATTATTAGAAAACTCGACAAATACAGTTTTTTTGTCACTATTACTTTCTAAAATCTTTTTCAGTTTTATATAAGTATAAAAATAAGCCTCCCCTGAAGATGCCAGATTTACGGAACTGTCTATTAATTTGTCATCATAATCCATCTGGGGATGAGAGTGCCCCATGAAAATATATTTATCCTTTTGAGACAACTTAAATTGTCCCATATTATTAAGTATCGCCTTTTCTATTGTAACTAACAACGCAAATGCTATTAAACATGTCATTGTAAACAACATCATATTGCGTATAAATAGCTTCATAATTTCTTAGAATTGAAAGTATATGAATGCCTGTTCCTTACCTGATAAATAAAATATAATGATTATTAGACCGAAATATGTCAACCAACGAATAGCCTTTGGGAATACCATGTCAATATTTGCGATAGCGTACTGTTGACCTCGTCCAAACCATTCTACCAGCATAAATAAAGCAATTAATGAAAATAAACCCAATCCTTCGGGGCTAATCTCAGGTTTGGTAAATAACGAGGATGAAAATATTCCGGAAATATAACTGAAAGCATGATGAATATTATTTGCCCTGAAAAAGATCCAGGCAAATACTGTTAAAATAAAAGTCAGCGTCATGTAAAAAACATCTTTAAAGCTCGGAAGGTATTTACCCTGTGCTACGATATCAAGATTGTTCCTGTTCGTTTTAAATAATACAGAAGGCATAATATAAATTGCATTCAGTAAACCCCAGGCTAAAAATGTCCAGTTTGCACCATGCCAGAATCCGCTTAAAAGGAAAATAATAAAAATATTACGCATTTTCATCCAGTTTCCTCCCCTGCTTCCGCCTATCGGAATATAAACATAATCTCTGAACCAGGAAGAAAGAGAAATATGCCATCTTCTCCAAAATTCCGCAATATCCCTGGAGAAATATGGAAATGCAAAATTTCGATATAATTCTATTCCAAATAATCGAGCAGTGCCTATAGCAATATCTGAGTAACCCGAAAAATCACAATAAATCTGAAAAGAGAAGAATAAAGCTCCAATAAATAAAGTACTTCCCGATTGACCTGCTGAATGATTAAAAATTTTATTCGCGTATTCCGAACAATTATCTGCAATAACCATTTTTTTAAACAACCCCCACAGGATCTGTCTCATGCCGTTAACAGCATTGGCATAGTCAAAATGCCTCTTTTTTCGAATTTGAGGTAAGAGATGGGTTGCTCTTTCAATGGGGCCGGCAACCAGTAATGGAAAAAAACTTACAAAAACAGCATAATTAATGATGTTCCTTTCTGCTTTTATCCTCTTTTTATATACATCGATTATGTAAGACAGTCCATGAAAAGTATAAAATGAAATACCAATCGGAAGAAGGAGTTTTAATGTCCAATAGCTCGCCTTAATTCCAAATGTTGAAAGGAATTCCGAGAATGATTGTTCAAAGAAATTATAATATTTAAATAATCCCAGGAATCCCAGATTGACAGTTAAGCTAAGGCAAAACCAGAACTTGCGAATGTTTCTGTTAACAGCTTTTTCAATTTGAATTCCGGATAAATAATCAATGGAAATTGAAAAAAGTAGTATGAAGAGAAATCTGTTATCCCAACTCCCATAAAAATAACAACTTGAGATAAAAAGCAAAATATTTTGAGCCTTCAGGTTTTTATTTAAAAGCCAATAAAAAGTAAAAACTATCGGCAAAAAAATTGCAAATCGTAATGAATTAAAAAGCATAGCAGATCCAGGTTTCGGGCTTAATAAATTTCATTGAGTATTGATAATCAGGAATGACCCTTATACAATATTGACTCATTTATCAGATACCAGGAAACAAAAATATCTATACCAGTTTTTAAATCAAATTGAGGATTATATCCTATTTCGGTTCTGGCTTTTTCAATATCTGCATAGGTAATCTCCACATCTCCTGGTTGTTTGGGTTTGAAATCGAGAACAGCTTTCTTTTGTACCCTGTCTTCAATCACTCTTATCAGGTCTTTTAATAAAATAACTCTTGATTCACCCAGGTTGAATATATTATAACCCTCTAATTTTCGAAATGCACACATGATCCCTTCGGTAATATCACTAACATACGTATAATCTCTTCCGGTACTTCCATCACCAAAAATTGGGATTGGTTTACCTTCCCCTATAAGACGGGTAAATTTATGGATGGCCAGATCCGGCCGCTGCCTCGGTCCAAAAACAGTAAAAAAGCGAAGGCAGCTTATATCAAATCCATATAAATGACTATAAACGTAACAAAGTAATTCTCCACTTTTCTTTGTACTTGCATAGGGTGAAATAGGATTGTCCACGCGGTCGTCTTCTGAAAACGGTGTTTTCATATTGTTCCCATAAATTGAAGAAGAAGAAGCGAACAGCATTTTAGTAATCCCCTTCACCCTCATACATTCCAATAAATTAAGTGTACCCGTAACATTTGTTTGGTAGTAATCCTCAATGTTATCTATAGAGGGTCTAACGCCGGCTTTGGCTGCCAGATGTATAACAGCTTCAATTTTATTCTCTTCAAATAATTTGTTTACAAAGTTTTTATTAAGGATATCTCCTTCAAAGAAAGTAAAAGATTTACTTTCTTTGAAAGACTCCATATTTTGGAGTTTGAAATGCCGTGGATAAAACGGGTCAAAATTGTCGATTCCTACAACATAATGCCCGTCTGCAAGGAATTTTTCCGCAGTATGAGAACCTATAAATCCAGCAACCCCGGTAATTAATATATTCATTTCATCATTTCAAAAGTCAGGTTAAACAACGTTTCCAGTTCATAGTTTATGATGGCATACGGTAAGTATCAGGAGCTAAATTTCTATATAATTCAATATATTCTGCCGTTTTTTCTTCAAGTCCAAAATTAGCCCTGGCATATTTTCGAGCCTGATCTCCTAATGAATCCAAAAGAGTCCTGTTATTGAATAAACTTTCAATCTTTCCCATCAGTTGATCTTCATTCCCGGGATCGATCAGATAGCCATTATAGTTATCCTTTACAACTTCATCAGTTCCTCCTCCACGTGAAGCCAAAACCGGCTTACCCATAGACATGTATTCAATGATGGTATTGGAAATGCCTTCACCATGGTTTTCGGCATTTGTCATTAGGACCCCTAAATCAGCGATCTGTAAAATGGATTCAACATCATCTCTTTCGCCTGTAAAAATAATCCTGCATTCATTCATTAATTCTACAGGAACTTTATTCCTTAATTTCTCCAGGGTAGGACCGTTTCCAATTAATATGAATGTGTAGGCAGGGTTTTTAAAACACATTTTAATTGCTGCATTCACCAAAGTTTTAAAATCCTTTCTCTCATCAAAAGAAGCAACCATAACAATAACAAAAATATCTCCGGTTTTATCTCCAATTATTTCCTTTCTTACATCTTTTACAGAACGAAGATTATCGAATCGACTGAAATCAATTCCATTATAAATACAAACTGATTTAGACACCGGCGTTTTATATGCAGTAATACCGGCTTTTGAATTGGACACGATCAGGTTAGAAAACGGAGTGGTTAATTTGACCCTGAAAAAATGTTTATTGAAAATATTCAAATGAAGTGGAGCATCTGCCAATACAGCATTTATTAGAGGAATACCGCTGAATAAATTTGAAATGGAAATATAAACACTGGCCATAGTGCTCCAGGAGTGGATTATATCAGGTCCGAAATCAGATATAATCTTTTTCAATTTTAAGATAATAGTCGGGTCTTTTTTAAAATTCCTTCTTAAAATTTCAAATTTTATTGGCAAATCGTATACATACTTATATTCAACCCTGTTTGTGAGAGACAAAAGATATATATCGAATTGGTTACCATGTTTTTTAAGGCCTTTAATCAGTTCCAGCATCCTTCTTTCTTTGCCTCCTTTGTCCAGCGAATCTATAACCATCAAAATTTTCATAGGTGGTTAAGAATTTTTACTGAGATTCATCCATCTCTCGTACCACATCTGAAACATCAGAAGATACCAGATTTTGTAATCATTTTCCTTTTGAGTAACATAGTAACTTCTTTTTATCTGTAAAATATAATCCATATTAAAAATATTCTGCTCCTCAATATAAGTCTCACCTAGATATTTATCCACAAGGGGTCTTAGCACATTGTGTAACCAGTTTTTTACAGGAACAACAAAGCCCTTTTTCGGCCTGTCCATTAATTTTTCAGGTATGTATTTGTGAACAATTTGTTTCAATATATATTTTCGCTGGCCCTGGTATATTTTATACTCGGCAGGAAGACTGGCTACCCATTCAATGACATGCTGATCCAAAAAAGGTTCCCTTCCTTCGAGACTAACCGACATGGTTGCGCGGTCTACCTTTTGAAGAATATCATCCACCATATAAGCCTGATAATCCTTTACCATAGCATATGATAAGGGATCAAACTGATCAATTTTTAATTCCTGATTGAAATGAGCTGTAAAAATGGAATCAATCTTTTTATTAAACAGATTTTTTCTTTCAATCTCCGTATAGTCCTCAGTCATGCCCATATAAATATTTTGCGGAGAGGGGTCATGAAGAATAGTAGCAAGTTTTTGATATTTTTTAAGGAAAATATTATTGTCCCTGAATTTCGGCCATTTTTCAATGGAGATTGACCTTAAAAGTGCAGCACCACCTTTTCTTGCAATTGGCGGGATAGCATGCATTTTTTTATAATACTTTACCATCCATTCATATCTGTCATAACCGCCGAAAATTTCATCTCCAGCATCGGCAGACAGTGCTACGGTTACATTTTTTCTTGCCATTTTACTTACCAGCATAGTTGGTATGGCGCTATTGTCAGCAAATGGTTCGTCAAAATAATAAGGAAGATCGGGGATTACATCTAATGCATCTTTTTCGGAACAATAGTATTCTTGATGTTCCGTTCCAAGAATGCCTGCAATTTCCTTAGCATATTTCGCTTCATCCAGCTTCTCATCTTCAAAACCAATGGTAAAGGTTTTTAATCTCCCAGTACTGTTTTTTTGGAGCAGGGCAACAAGACAGGAGCTGTCATAACCTCCGCTTAAAAATACTCCAACAGGTACATCAGCCACCATTCTGTATTTAAATGCCTTTTCAAGAACTTTTTCAGTTTCAGTTACCGCATCGCTTAATGATATTTTTAATTTCTCCCGGTTATAAAGATCATAAACATTCCAATATTTCTCAGACTCCATCTTTTTTGTTCGCAGGTTAAAGTGCAGGAAATGTGCGGGAAGTAACTTAAATGCGTTTTTAAAAATGCAATGTGGTGCAGGAATATAGCCAAATTGCATAAATGCCCCGACTGCATTAATTTCAATTTCTTTCTGAAAATAAGGATTGGCAATAAATGCCTTTAATTCAGATCCAAAAAGAAAAACTTCATCTTTCCAATAATAAAAAAAAGGTTTCACACCGGCACGATCTCTGCAGCAAAAAAGATTTTCTTTTAATTTATCATAAATGACAAAAGAAAACATACCAATAAAATATTTCAGAGAATCACTTCCCCATTCATGATAGGCATGAAGAATTACTTCTGTATCTGACTGCGTCTCAAACTGATGCCCAAGACCTGCCAATACTTTTTTTATTTCAGTATAATTATAGATTTCCCCATTGAAGACTATCCAGTACCGGTTATCTAAAAATTGCATGGGCTGATTACCAGCGGGCGAAAGATCAATGATTGATAGCCTTCTGTGGCCCAGTCCGATTGAAAACCTGTCCGTCTGATCAAAATAGTATCCACTTGCATCTGGCCCCCTGTGAACGAGGGTATCCGTCATAGATCTTAGTTCAGATTCGCCATTTTTGGCTTTAAAATCGACAAATCCGGAAATTCCGCACATAATAGGAATAGGTTAAGGTTTTGTATGTCAGTTTTCAAGGATGGTCGTTTTAAAAAGGGCTAATTAACACTTAAGACATTAACGTCTAATAATAACAAAAAATATCAGAATTATTGAATTGATACCGAAGAAAAAATTGTCTGATATTTTTTAATCATGGATTCATAAGAATACTGAAGGTTAAAATCTTTAAAGGCCCTTTCGGCCAGGTTCTTTGAAAGCTTGTGATCAGAAAAAACACGTATAATAGTTTCAGCAAGCTGATCCGTATTACTGGTTTCATAAAGTAAGGAATTTTGCTCATTAACCAGCATCTTGTTTATTCCGGGGGCATTTGATCCTATGATAACCAAACTGTTATACATAGCTTCCAAAAGAGATAAGGATGTCCCTTCATAATCAGACGAAATAACATATGCATCTGATGCTTTGTAATAATCCGGTATAGCATCTCGGTTGACTAACCCCTCCATTCTGATATATTTTTCCAATTGGTATTTCTCAATCATCTCCTTTAAATGATTATCCATATCCCCCGTTCCGACCAAAATCAGCCTTATATTTTGTTCTTCAAGGCTTTTTGAACCTATTTTTTGGAATGCAAGTATAATTTTATCAGGGTTTTTCATGGCTTTCATGGAACCTACAAATAGTAATAATTTTTCTTCATTTAAGTATCCCAGTTTCTTTTTTAAATCACTTTTTTGGCCGCGTGAATGAATAAAGGGTATTAAGGGAGGGACATACTGGAATTCCTGGTCCGGAATAGTTTTTTTAAAAGCAGTGCAAACTGGTTCAGACACACCAATTACTGTCCTGGCATGCCTGAAATAATAAATAAATGGGTATTTGAATTTCCAGTCAGGCTCCTTTCCCCAATGAATTGTAATAATGTACGGGATCTTAAAATATTTTAATATCAGACTGTTCGAAAAAGAAATAATCCATGATTGTTCTGCATAACTTATATATGCATAATCGATACGATTTCTCAGTTTGTAAACAGCTTTAAATAACTGAATCGGATAAAAAATTCTTACCGGCCATCTTTTTTTTAATTGTATATAAATTCCGCCTTCATTATCTGTTTTCTTTTCTCCAATATAATATATTTCATCGGGCGATTTGTTTAACTGGTAATCAAGAAAATAATAATTAAAGATCTCCATGCCACCGGTAACATGGGGATAAAGCGAACCCAGAATATACAATCCTTTCGAATTGTATCCATTTTCTGAATTATTCAAAGTCCGTTTCATGAATGAATAACCGGTTGCCGGGGAGTTAAATTATTAAGCAAATTGCAATTATTCCTGTTTAAACTTAATACTTTAAGCTCGGCAATAACGCAGACAACAAATAAATATGTGGTTACACTGGTCCATTCCCTGTTTTGACCGAGTCCAAAAACCAGGATAAAAATTATTACGGCCAGGGAAGGTGAATAGTTTTTTTTAATTATAGATTGTACAATGACCCCCGCTACCAGAAGGAAATAGATAAAAAAGCCAATGATCCCGTTTTCAATCAGAAGCAGTAATGTGGCATTGTGGGCATTGTATCCATGCCCCAGACTTCTTGCTTCGAAACCTCCGTATCCAATACCAAATAACTGTTCTGATAAATTCAGGTTTAGAAAAGCAGAATAAGCATTTTCGGAAGATTCTTCCCGCCAGTCCATTGAACCCAAACTTTGAATATTGTAAGGCTGACCCATCGCCCTTTTTAAAATCGCGACCGGTTCATCCGCTAATCTGGAAATCACTTCATCAAGAAATTTGCTATCCAGGTTAACATATTTCCCCAAAGTCGCAAATAACAACATTCCGATGATGGCAGATCCAATAAAAAAAGTACCGATTTTAGCCATCCTTCTTTTCTGGTCATTGTAATTTATACCGTTTAAAATGATCAGAATAGTAACGACCAGCATTCCTACAATAGCACTTCTGGATGTTGACATCATTACCCCTAAAAGCATGATTGGCAAAAGCCATGCAATATATCTGTTTCCAGACCTGTTCTTGACCAGGTCACAAAAAATATAAACAAAGCCCATCCCACAGATCTGACCAAAAAAATTCCAATTTACACCAGCCAAAATATCATCATATGAAGCATTGTCTTCACCTGTAAATTGTTCGTAAATCCTATGGATGGGAAAAGAACCAAAAGCAATATAAGTATAGGCCAGATCTGCAAAACAGATAAAACCTGAAATAATAATTGCAGTTTTCAAATGGTTCGCATTGAGGTTTTTTAAGAAAAAATAGAATACAAAATATGCAGCCAGCACTGAAGAAATGAGTTCCTTTAGCAGATCAAGGGTAAATAAATCCTGGGACATCGAAACAAAAATTACATAAATAAGGAAGACGACCAGAATTTTGACATTTCCATTTCCTAAAAATGTAGAAAATTTAATATTCGTGGTCCGGTCCATTAATATTCTTCCGAACAATGCCAATGACAGGATGGCTCTCGTATTCAGAGGCAAGCCCTGTAAATCAAAATTTATCCTTGCTATAATAAATGTAAATAATACAACGGCTATAATTTCCGGTTTACGTATAAGCGCATAAATAAATCCAATGGCTACTGCTATTAAAAAAAGGAATTTCAAAGATTGCAGTTATTAAAAATGATAATATTTAACAAAGTCTGATATTTTATATTGAAATTGAATAAAGTGAATATAAATTTTTCAAATCAAATGATATAATCTATTGGGGCGGAATAAGAATTGTAAAATCCCCATTATTCCAGGCTTCTTTATAATTGTGTTTTTTAATAAATTCATTCAATATATTGTTTTTTGCCTGAGTCCTTTTAAAAAGCAAATAATTTTCAACAGGCTTTACTTCAGGCCATGCATTACCTTCGCCGGTAGTTTTGATTAGCTGTCTTACTATAACCGGTAAATGGCTTTGATGAGATTCTGCAAATGACAATTCATTTCTGAATAATTCCGTTGTATAGAACCAAATACACGGATTTCTAACATAAGATCTTGTTTCTGTCATAAAATGATACATTGGCATACAATCATAAGCCAGGACTATGTCATTTGGTTTAATATATTTTGAGCTCGCTGAAAGTAAATCGTTTAAATCATCTGCCCGTCCTTTCGATGTAAAAACGCCATTCATAAACTTATTATCGACGGAATATCGCATATCCAATCGGCTGTGAGAATCGCACAAATAAGGATATTTAATTACGTTATACAGGCAACCAATAGATATCGCGCTGATAAGAATCCATTTTAAATTACGGAACAGGGAATCCGAAAAACCACTTTCCAGCGATGAGCTTCCTGCAGATGATTCAATTGTCAGATCAATTCGCATCCACTTTAACCTGGTAATATAGTCAAGGGCAACCGGAAAAGCAATCCACATGGAATATACTACAACGGTTGCGATGCCTGCCGAACTTCCAAACGGATGGATCAAAAGTATAAGCACTCCTATAACCGTTAATAATTTAAAATCCGGTGTTGCATTTTTTTCAAAAAGTACCATGATAGAAAGAAGACTGAAACCGGTAAAGAATTCAAGGAGCCGAAAAGGAGTAAACCACCCGGTTATAGCTAAAAGGAATACAACCGCAAAGAATGCATAATTTAAAATGAGAATACCAGTTTTAACAGCTTTTGTCCTGTTTAGTTTCAGGTTATTTATAAATCCAATAATCAGAATCGGCAAACTGAACAAAATAAGAAACCGAACGGCACTTTTATAATCATTAAAGTTTATTTTAAGCAAATTTGTTATCCCATAGGCGCCATCCAATCCATCATCTCTTTTTGCACCCTGGCTGGAGGTCGAAATCATTTTGATCGATTCAATAAAATAGGATAAATGTCCAATTGATTTCATAAAAGCGAAAACCAGTAAACAAGCTACTCCTGTTCCAATTAAAAAAATTCCCGATCTGATGACGATATATTTTATACTTTCCCTGATTATAAAACCGTAATAAAAAAATGAAACTATTAAAGCAATACCCAACACATTGGGCAGGCGGGTAAAAATATTCAATCCGACTATAATGCCACCCGCGAAAATCATCCATTTTTTATTATCACGTAATCCGATAAAGATGAAATAAGCCATCACTATGTACAGAAACGCGGATAGATTATTATAATAAAGGTTTTTCGCATCTTCATTAATGAAAAGGCTTAGCATAATCAGGCTCACTTTCAGATATCCGTTATGCAGATATTTTTTCAATAAATTATAGGCAATAATTATCGTTGCTGTTGAAACAACTGCGCCTAGAAACCTGATTCCCCAAATACCAAGGAAAGGGAACAATTTCATAAAACTGCCACCAACCATCCCGCTAAGCCATCCCCAAAAAGCATATTGGACGGATTCAGGGTTACTAAATATTTGCTGATAAAAAGCAAGATGAAATCCTTCATCATTAAAATCAATGCCTTGAAATATTACCAAAACATGATAAATGAAAATGAAGAGAAAGAAAATGTAAATATTCATTCCGGATAGCCGGGTACCGATCCTTTGCGGGATGTTCATTTTAGGGGTTATTTTAATTTGGTCTCGTTCAGCCATAATTAGTCCAATTCCTTCTCCTCAGTTTTGATTAAGATACCGACTTGATTTTTGAATATTTCTCAAAGGCCAGTTCCAGAAAATAGCCCAGGTACCTTATATGGAATTTTTGAAAAAGCCTGTTAAAAATAATTTTGCCTGAAAAGTTGTTCGTCCGGTTAAAGATTAAAATCCAGCGTTTGATAAATATTTTTTCAACCATGTCCAAATCATATTTATGGGTTGAATCCAAATATTTATACAACTTGATCAGCCAGGACTCCAATTTGTTTATACTGTTGCCGTCTTTAAAAAATTCAAAATTACCGCTGGCAAAATGTGTGTGCAATATAAATTCATCTTCAGTAAAAGGGATACCCAGATCATTCAGAATCATGTTATCCATCTTTTTCCGGAGTGTTCTCATCCCTTCCAGTTTCTCAATGCTGGTATTTTTCCCATGTACCCTGTATTGCGTTGCAAATATGGGAAGGTTTGACAATTTTTTACTTTTAGAAACTGTATAAAGGAAGTAATAGTCTTCAATCATATCAAAGCTTTCTATATAAGGTCGTTCTTTTAGCAATTTACTTTGAATCATTACACTCGAATTGCAAAAGCAATTTTCAAAAAGAAGGTATGTCTTTATCTTTTTATCTGTGACTGGTATTTTAATTTTATTAATAATCCGGTCATTACCATCAATCACCTCATAAAAACTTCCGCACAGGGCATAATCAAAGTCAGATTCCAGAAATTCGACCTGTTTTTCCAACCTGGAAGCCATTGCTATATCATCATTATCAAGTACAGCTATGTATTTCCCTTTTGCATATTGAATGCATTTGTTTCTTGTTTTTGCTATTCCAAGGTTTACTTCATTTTCGTAATACCGGATGCGATTGTCGGAATAGGAATATATTATTTCTTTCGACCTGTCATTGGATCCGTCATTCACAATAACCAGCTCAAAATGAGTGTAACTTTGACCCAATATGCTGTCAATAGCCCGTTTTAGATACTTTTCCGCATTATAAACCGGCATTGCAACGGAAACCAGTGGTAAGTCCATTAGTCAAAATAGTTAAATTAAAGGATCTTCTGAGATTGCTTCCGGATGAATTAATTCATGTTTTGGGCCTTAACGTAAATTTCATCTTATTTGGTCTTGAATCCGGTAGGCTATTTGCAGCTTTAAAAATTATTGTTATATTTAAGCCCTGAGATTTAGGAAAGAATACTTTCCTATATGTTTGAATTACAGTCTTTTACACTCCAGTAATCCGCTAGAAAGCCCTCGTTTTTCGTAAGTTCTTAACCCAATTAACCTAATATTTTGATTCATTCATTTTTCAAAGGAATCCGGACCCGTTCCTTTACAAATTCCAAGTCAGGAACCTTCTTTTTTAGTTATTTGGTCTTTATCCTTTTTGTCTCATCCTGTGCCGCACCTAAAAACATCAATTATTTCCCTACCATTCAGGATGAAACAATTGCCAATAAAATGCCTATTCCCGAACCCCAGATCCAATTAAATGATTTAATGAGCATAACTGTCAGCAGTTCGAATCCTGAGGCTTCTGCAATATTTAATGCGCCAAATGAATCCACAAATACTACGAGTTCAGCGGCTGCTTCGGCCAATACACTGACTATCGGATACCTGGTGAATCAAAACGGGGATATTATATTTCCGGTTCTTGGCACTTTACATGTGGTGGGGATGACCAAATTTCAGCTTTCAGCCCTAATTACTGAGAAAATTAATGAAAAAAAATTACTGATTGATCCCATTGTGTCGATCCGGTATCTGAATTTTAAAGTAAGTGTCATGGGTGAGGTTTCCCGTCCAGGTGTTTATACAACACCGACCGAAAAATTAAGTATTCTCGAAGCGCTCAGTTTTGCCGGTGATATCACAATTTACGGAGAAAGAAATGACGTTCTTTTGATCCGCGAAAATGATAAAGGGGAAAAAATAATTAAACATATTGATTTAACCAATCAAAGTATATTAAGTTCTCCTTATTTCTATCTGAAATCCAATGATGTTTTGATTGTATCTTCTGATGGAGGCAGGATTGCCAAGGAAAAGAATGCACAAACGGTACCCATATTTTTTGCCGTCCTTTCCTTTCTAATCGTTGCCATAAGTCAGATTAAAAATTTTTAATTTTACCTGTGCGCATTTAGTATTAAACCTTATCTCGTTATGGAAAAGACAAATCACGTGGCTCTGGAAAAAGAGAATAATGGTTTTCAGCAGATACTGACAAAATTCATTCCCTATTGGCCTTTATTCCTGATTGCCTTTGCAATTAGTATCACCTGCTTATATTTCTATCTGAAATTTACTGTTCCTATCTACGAAACAACAGCAAGTGTTTTGATAAAGGATGAGAAAAAAGGACAAGAAGATTCCAAGATGGAAGAAGTACTGAATGTATTTGGCACAAAAAAGATCGTTGAAAACGAACTGGAAATTTTCCACTCCAATTCCCTGATCATCTCAGTTGTTAAAAAATTAAGACTCTACGCTCCAATTTCTGAAGAAAAAGGCTGGAGGGGATTAGGAACGACTTCCGCATATCTTACAAGTCCGGTAGTTGTGGAAGTACCTGATCCTACCGATATAGATGAAGCCAAAAAAGTGTATTTCCGCTTTTCAAAAACAGACAGCAGTATTTATATCAATGAAACAAAGTATCCACTCAATGCATGGGTCAATTCTCCCTGGGGAACACTTCGTTTTTTACCGAACCCAAATTATTTCCCCAATACAAAAAAGCCACGAGGCACTGTAAAATATTATTTTGATCTGATCACACTGGACCACGCCACCAATGGCGTATTAGGAAACCTTACCGTTTCTGCTGCCAGTAAACTGTCATCCATTATCAACCTGACTTTTAAAGATCCTATTTCCGTAAGGGGTGAATCCATTATTTCTGAAATCATTGTTGCATATAACGAAGCCTCCGCAGAAAGAAAAAGCAGCATAGCTTATAAAACCCTGAATTTTATCGAAGACCGCTTAAAAAACGCTTCCCGGGAATTGGATTCAGTCGAAGGAAGCATTCAGAGATACAGAGATGAAACTGGCGTGGTGAATATGAGCGAGCAAAGCAGACAATACCTGGAAAGTATAGATGCCAATGATAAACAGGTAAGCGCTCTGAATATGCAATTATCAGCCCTGGATGAGGTTGAAAAATACGTAAAATCAAAATCGAACAATGGTAGTATCGTGCCATCCACTTACAATATCAACGACCCTTCCCTCACTCAGTTGCTGAATAATTTATACACCGCAGAAACCCGGTACGAAAATTTAAAACGAACAACTGCAGAAAACAATCCGATCATGTTATCTCTGCAGGAAGAGATTGATAAGATCAGGCCAAATAT
>Ga0206980_1078_pt1 | contig 13715 bp, 13 predicted proteins | sample Alteio_BWMinCont_20_FD_153494 | JGI IMG/M metagenome (GOLD analysis project Ga0206980, IMG submission 153494) | Enriched cells from forest soil in Barre Woods Harvard Forest LTER site, Petersham, Massachusetts, United States -... | ecosystem: Environmental > Terrestrial > Soil > Temperate forest >...
CCGATATTGTCACTCAGCATGCCCGAGTAACCCGACCACTCCTCGCCGAGCGTAATCGGGGTGGCGTCCTGCATGTGGGTGCGGCCGATCTTCACGATGTCTTTCCACTCTTCAACCTTTGCTGCGATTGAATCGCGCAGGGCCTTCACCGCCGGTAGCAGTCGTTCTTTCACGTTCACTGCCGCCGCTATGTTCATCGCGGTGGGGAAAGAATCGTTGGAAGACTGCGACATGTTGACGTGATCGTTGGGATGAACTGGAGTCTTGCTCCCGACCGGCGTGCCTGCAAGCTGGCAGCAGCGGTTGGAAATTACCTCATTCACGTTCATGTTGAATTGCGTGCCGCTGCCCGTCATCCAGACATGCAGCGGGAACATGTCCTCATGTTGGCCAGCGAGGATCTCGTCACAGACTTGAACGACCAGCTTATGGGGCTGGGCATCGAGCCGCTTGCCGGCATGATTGGCATTGGCGGCGGCTTTCTTCAAAGTCGCATACGCTGCAATCATCTCGCGCGGGATCAAATCCTGTCCGATGCTGAAATGTTCGAGCGAGCGTTGCGTTTGCGCCCCCCACAGCTTGGTGCTCGGCACATCGACTTCACCGAGGCTGTCGGTCTCTTTCCGTATGCCCATTACCGTCACGTTGCTGGCTGCACTCATTGAGTTCACTGTCTTTTCCTCCTTGAAACTTCTTGCATCCTAAGCCGGCAAGAGAGGCTAATGCTCTTAGAAAGCCTCTACGATCCGAAAAGGATTGATCGGCGAAGTGATGGTCGGTGAGGACGTTCCGTTTGCTTTACTCGCATGGCCTCTCCTCAGTACAGGCTGAAGTCGAACAGGTCCGAAGGGCACGCAAATGAGTGCAAAAATACTAGGAGTGTTTAAAGGAGAAGTCAATCTCCTTTCGCGGAGTTCGATGGTCATGGATTCGTGCTAAAAAAACGCTTGAGGGGAGGCTCTTGGCGTGTAGGCGGCAAATCAGAAACTATCTCACCGGATTGCCTTCATAAGTGACCCGACGGACAACTGGCGTAAAATCGCGATTGCACTCATTGAGGGGTGTTTTGAGTGTTATGGCCTCCCTTGAAAAGAGCCGTAACTCATTGTAAACAGGGGTTGGCGTAGAAGCTCTTTTCATGCTTCGTTGTGACCGGGATATCGGTCATGCTGACCTGGTTACGCCAACTGTCGTAACGTGTAGAAACAAATCCCAAGTGTTGAAGATGCTACCTCCACGTTTTTAGGGATTGCAGCTTGGGTGCCTTCATGTCGGTGGTACCGAAGAGAACTGCGATCCGGGTGTGTTTCGACACGGGTAGCAGGATCGTCAGATTCTTTACCTCCGGTTGCTGCGCCTGCGGTAGCGGAGCACACGCGCATATTTCCTTAAAAACCGCGCCCTGCGGAGAAAGGATTCTCAGTTCTAATCGTTCACCTCCCTGCACAAGGACTGCACGGTCACCTATGGTCTGCACTAGAGCTGATGTGTGCAAGTTCCACGCGACTTCAACCGGCTCAGATGGATCAATTTCGTCTTGAGGATTAGGAAAATCAAAACCGCGTTTTTCGAGGTTATCTGAGAATCGCTGTGCGCGTTGAGCGGCGACTTGGCGTAGACGGAGCACTGAACCGTATTCGCTCCGACTCTAAAGTATCCAACTTTAAAGTAGGACGATGGGGTTCTGCTGCTAACTCGGAAAATCAGGCTAAATCCCTTGGAAAGGATCTCTAGCAAGAGGCAAGCGGCAAAACTTCGACGTGAACCAGTTTCTGGTCTCCAGACCATCGGATCTGAACGGGCACTCTGATGCAATATTCTGCAATCACCAAATCATCGTCGGGCAGGGTTGGCCCGGGCCAACCCGGGTCGTACCAGTATTTGATCAGGCAGACTTCCACAATGTCATGGAGCATTCCGACGCTACATAATGCGCGAGTGAAACTCAATAGCCGATTTGGCCTGATCTTGAGTTCCTTCAAAGCATAAGCCTCGACCATTCCGTCCTGTTCGCACTTCCAAGATTCAAGCATGCGCTCTATTGCCCTGAAAATAGCTTGGAAAACATATTGATCCAACTCCGATGCCCGGAAAGCCGGATTACGACGTCCGATCCTCCATGTGTCTTTGTTCGGTTGGGGAAGTTTGGCGAACTCAGCCGAGGCGAACCAAACTCCGCAGGGACCAAGTTGACCTCGAACTTCCCCCAACCGTGCAAACCAGTAGCTTTCCTTCTCCAAAAGCGCTTCGATGGCGTGGACTCCGCCTAGGGCCTGGATGTCCTCGTTGTCGTAAATTCGGTGATGTGGTCCACTTTCTGGAGAAGCCACGAAATATACGATTGCTTCGATCATTGGATATTCTGTCCATGCGTTGCTGTGTCCGGTCAATTCGTACCTCGACGGTGTTCTGTCGGCGAGTCGCGGTGCACTGTATGCTCAGCGAGCCACCGCCGGGCAGCAGGTCCTAGTGCTACAAGCACGTTCGGGCATAAATTGACGTCGCGTGCAAGCGTGAGGCGGAGTTCCCGGATCTGTTCGGGAGCGACCCTTCGCACCAAGCTCATGCGGGCTCCTATGCTATCGACGAGTGGATCGTAATTGAACATTCTCTTCAACGACTCTGCCCAGCTCCGGCGCTGAGGGCGTGGGCGCCTGGGTTGCGCTAGCAGCGCAAAGATAAGCGCGAAGGTGCGATTTTTACCGCGCGGGCTGAGCAGCCCGTAATGGTGGATCGCATGTCGATGGTCGTCCGGAATGTGTTCACCCAATAACTCAACGAACCGCTCGCGGGAATACCATGTCTCCACCCGTCGCTTCAACTTATGGTCCTCGGTCCAGAACACAACCCAGTACTTGTTGATCTCGACGAATCGATGCTCGGCGATAGGAGGCCGCCTAACATAGCGGCCGATATAGCGGAGAAGATGTGTCTTCGACTTGCAGTGTGCGACATGAATGCTCCACCATCGCTCGGATTGCTTCGTCAGCATCGCATCGAGTTCCTCGTGTCCCATCTCTGAGATGAGATCGCCCCTTTTCAGTGCTTTGCGCAAAAGCGTGATCACCGCCAGGCGCCAGCGGCGCATCAGGCGATCACGATTGAAAAACGCCGGAACTAGACGGCCGTCAGACTCGCGCAGCCCCAGCGCAGAAACGATGACATGCAAGTGCAGATTGAAGGTCAGATGACGACCGAAAGTGTGGGGTACGACCATCGTTAGCAGCTGCACACCATACTTTTCTTTCGCCCAATTCTCAATGACTTTAGCTCCCAATATGGGCAGGCAAGCCAGCAGCTTGCGATTGTGCTGGAAGAGCGGCCACAGTACATCTGGCATGGTAAGCGTGATGCCTTTGTAGGGCATGGCTGGAAGTGCGGCCCATTGCTCCCGCTGCCATTGCTCTGTATTTCGCTGGCCGCAACTCGGGCAGCCTCGTGACTTGCAAGTCCCGGGCACGAGTCGCAGCTCATTCTCCGAGGCAAAGAGCTGGGCACCCAAAGCGAAAGTGCGGCACTTTATGGTTTTCCTGTAGGCCCGTCGCACCGCGGGGCGCGTTGTATTCTTGTCCCAATGGCTTTCTGTCTCTATCAGGATTGTTCTCAACGGCCGTTTGCATTTCATGATAGTTTCAGCTCCCCTTGTGATTGCATGCTAGCGAATAGTTCCTCATTGATTTGCACTCTGATCTCAACTTTCTCGCCATCAATTGATACGATCGTGCACTTGATGCCGCGGGCGTCCTGGGCGGCGAGCACCTGGCACACCTGCAACAGTCGACTCGGATCGAGTGACATGGTTTTCGATTGGCGGGACCGAGGGTACGCTACCCGGACCGCTTTTGCAGTCCTTCGGTTCTCGAGAATCTCGCTCTGTTCAAACTTCGAAAACGTAAGCAAAGTCCAAGCCCAGTGAATGCTGATCTCTCCACGTTCGAGTGCCTGGAGAAGGCTGGGATGGGCTTCCTTTCGGAGCTGTTTGACGTAGTCGATGTAGGCCTCGCAGACGCCCGCCAATTTTGCTAATTTCGAGCGGACATGCATTTCTTCACCTTTTGTCAAATTTGACAACGACGCGGCGCGCCTTTGGGTGGCCATTTCTTCCTTAAATTTGTTCTCAAGTTCCAAAACAACTACGACCCGGCAATAGTTGTTCCATCCATTGCGACGCCTATGCCTCCGAAGAAGCCACTCGATGGCTTGCTCGTCAGTCAGCGAATACTCGATACAGAGAATTTGACTGCAACGTGCGTCCAGGGTCGTCTTCCACTGCGCATAACCGTCCAGAATGGTTCCGGCAGTAGTAATCTCAACCGCCTCTTGGAATGCAGCGTCATCTTGCTGGGCAATTCTGTTGTGTTCTACCGTTGTTAACGCGATCCCGTAGCGTTCCAAGGTTGGATGAGGGTGCAGTTCTCGTGGCGAAAGCCACACGAATCGGCGACTACAATCATGAGCGACGTTTGACTGGTCCGCTGAGACCTCGGAGTGAAATCTACTTGTAGACATCACGCTCTCGGGCCGACCGATTTCATCCCAAGATAAAGGAGGCCGCGTCATCGCAGGCCCTCCCTTCGCCACGAGGAGAACTCGCTTGAGAGTGTCAGGATAGGCAGATACACTAGCACCCGCTCAGCAACGAAAGTACCCGCACCCGTGCGGCTACTTCAACGATCGTTCGCGGGAGTGCCGTTGCACTCCACCAGTCATCCAACGCTACATGTCTAAGATTTCGGGGCCGCTGCTGGATCGGATCGACATCCACATCGACGTGCCCGCCGTAAACTATAAGGAGATGCGTTCGGGCGCCGAGCCGGAGAGCTCCGGCAAGATCCGCGAACGGGTCATGCGAGCTCGCGGATCGCAGTTAGAAAGATTTTCGTCTTCGCCACGAGAAAAGCTCTATTGCAACGCGCAAATGGGGCCGCGGCATATCCGCGCCTTTTGCGAACTCTCACTCGACTGCGAAAAACTGTTAGAACGCGCGATGGCCCAGCAAGGCCTGACTGCCCGAGCTCACGACCGAATCCTCAAAGTCGCAAGGACAATCGCCGACTTGGAAGGAGGAAAATCAATCGAACCCAAGCACATCGCCGAGGCCATCCAGTACCGCACCCTGGACAGAACATTCTGGGCTTGAGACCCAGACAAACAAATGGAGGACGGGCATCCGCGCGTGTCGAGCTTCGAAACACGGTGGACGGCACGAAGAGCGACGTTAAGCCATTTAATATCAGTATATTGAAGTCGGCCTTGGGACTGTCGACCCGAATCTCCAGCCACCGAAACGGGACATTTCGCGTGACAAATGGAACGGTATTGCAAGAAACACTTGACGTCTCGTTCATTCTAACGTAGGGTGTATGGTTCCGAAGACTTAAGCGTTCAGTTTGTCTGACGAATCTCCGCTGGCAACCGGACATAATCCTAAAACCGAGAAACTTTCGGGCCAAACGGAGCATCTATACGAGTAACCCGGGATTTCCCGTAAAACCCATCTGAATTGAGTAAGTTAGACACTCTGGTCAGGTTTCCTCTGACACGAAAGAAGGGCGTGCGGGCAGTTTGCTCGGATTAGGAGAGTGACATATCATGCGGTCTGATCGCGTTTTTGATGCTTTACATACTTTGCGGAATCGTTATATGCTTTGCCAGCTTGCGTCGAAGGCTACCCGTAAGTTTCACAAGCCCAACACCAGAATCCAGGAAACTATGAACGAAGTCCTGGATAAGATTGCAAGCTCGGAACGGCAGACGGTTCTGTCGGAACCGGAAAACTTTGCCGAGGCACAACGGCGGGCTGCATAAAACCAGCCCCGCCGCCTGCCCCGGATTGGCAAGTCTTTCCTGAGTAACCCCCCTTTGAAAATTCCCTTCGCAGGTGATATCGAATAATGACCATCGCAGAACTAAAAGAAAAAAATATTACGGAGCTGACCAAGATCGCCCGATCCTTGGATCTCCCCGGCGCCAGTGGACTGCGCAAGCAAGACCTGATCTTCAAAATCCTTCAGGCCCAGAGCGAAAAAGAAGGCCACATCTTTGCCGAGGGCGTGCTCGAAATCCTGCCTGACGGCTACGGATTCCTGCGCTCGCCCGATTACAACTATTTACCCGGCCCCGACGACATCTATGTTTCGCCGTCGCAGATTCGAAAGTTCGATCTCAAAACCGGCGACACCATCAGCGGCCAGGTTCGTCCTCCACACGAAGGCGAGAAATACTTCGCGCTGGTAAAGATTGAGGCCGTCAACTTCGAGTCGCCGGACGAGGCCCGCAACAAGATCCTCTTTGACAACCTGACGCCGCTCTATCCCCAGGAACGCATCAAGCTCGAAACCACCCGCGAGAACGTAAGCGCTCGTGTCATGGACCTGCTCACGCCCCTCGGCAAGGGACAGCGCGGACTGATCGTTTCGCCGCCTCGCGCCGGCAAGACCATGCTGCTGCAGAACGTCGCCAACTCCATCACCACGAACCATCCGGAAGTGGTGCTGATGGTGTTGCTGATCGACGAGCGCCCGGAAGAAGTCACCGACATGCAGCGCTCGGTAAAGGGCGAAGTAATCTCGTCGACGTTCGACGAACCCGCCGCGCGCCACGTGCAAGTCGCAGAAATGGTGATCGAAAAGGCCAAGCGCCTGGTCGAACACAAGCGCGACGTGGTGATTTTGCTCGACTCCATCACGCGTCTCGCGCGCGCTTATAACACCATCGTTCCGCCCAGCGGCAAAGTGCTGTCCGGCGGCGTTGACTCGAACGCCCTGCAGCGCCCCAAGCGCTTTTTCGGCGCGGCCCGCAACATTGAAGAAGGCGGATCGCTGACCATTATTGCCACGGCCCTGATCGACACCGGCTCGCGCATGGACGACGTGATCTTCGAAGAATTCAAGGGCACTGGCAATTCCGAAATCATCCTCGACCGCAAGCTGGTCGACAAGCGCACCTTCCCGGCCATCGACATCCAGCGCTCCGGCACACGAAAAGAAGAGCTGCTGATCCCGAAGGAAGATTTAACCCGTATCTGGGTGCTTCGCCGTGTGCTGAATCCGCTGTCGCCGGTAGAAGCCATGGAACTCCTGATCGACAAGCTGAACAAAGCCAAATCAAATGGCGAGTTCCTGGCCAACATGAGTTCGCTGTAGCAACTAAGTAAGAAACGGAGGACGGGTGTACCGCCCGTCCTGCCGTTCCCATCTAATCAAGTCGCCGCAATTAAACCTGCTTCCTTGACTCTCCCGAGACAGTTTCCTAATTCTCTGGAACTCGTATAATTTCCTTATTCCTTGCGAACGAGGCAATTGTGCGATTCAAACCAATCCTGCTGATTGTCTTACTTCTGCCAATCACGCTGGTGTTGTCACTGCCGTCGTCCAGTCAGAGCTCCATCCAGAGTCCACCCCAAGGCCCTCGCCTGACGCCCGTCGATCCCTATGATCGCGAGGACGAGAACCGCGCCAAGATCGAAAAAGATATGGCCAAAAAGACGAACCGCGAGCGCCAGGCTCAGCTCCAGCGTGATACCGACAACCTGGTCAAACTTGCGAACGAATTGAAGCAATACGTCGACAAATCAAATGAAAACACTCTGTCACTGGACGTCGTCAAAAAGGCCGAAGAGATCGAAAAGCTCGCGCGCAGCGTAAAAGACAAGATGAAAGCGAATTAGCTTCGATGCAGCACGACGCTCGCCCTTCCGCCACATTGACTCCCCGACTGCGGTAGCGTAACATCCGCCCGATCAACCACACATTGTTTAAACTGAATACCGGCAGGATTCTTATCCGGCCCGCAAGAAATCGGAGGAAGACAACCGTGGGAGCTCCGTTATCCTGATGATCGCCGCACCAGGCAAGAATGCCGCAACAAAAATCACTCCGTCCCCAATCTCCATCCGCTGGCTTCGCATCATTCCCGTCGCCTTAATCATGTACACGATCGCGTTTATCGATCGAACCAACATATCTCTGGCTCTGCCGTGGATCAGCGGGGACCTCCACTTAGATCCGCCGCAAGCAGGAACGGTCGCGGGCATTTTCTTTTGGGGCTATTTTGTATTGCAGATTCCTGGCGGTCATCTGGCCAAACATTGGAGCGCCAAGAAATTCATCAGTATTCTCCTGGTGGCGTGGGCCATCTTTGCCGTGGGCTGCGGCCTGGCTCGTACATATCACGAACTTCTGTTAATGCGGTTGCTTCTGGGAGTGGCCGAGAGCGGGGTTTATCCCGCGACGTTGATATTGCTCTCGCACTGGTTTACCCGTTCCGAGCGGGCCCGTGCCAACGCCCTGTGGCTGCTCTGCTTGCCCGGAGCCCTCATCGTCTCCTCGCCTGCCTCAGGATGGATTCTGGACCATTGGACTTGGCGTGTGATGCTGGTCGCCGAAGGTTCGTTGCCGTTCTTGTGGCTTGCCATCTGGCTTGCATTCATTCAGGATCACCCACGAGACGCGACTTGGCTGCCCGAAGCCGAACGCGGCCCTCTGGTCGAAACCCTGCGCCAGGAATCTTCTGCCCTGGAAGGGTCAGAAAGAGTGCCCTACCTTCGCGCGCTCTTTCAGCCGCAGGTGTTTCTTTTGGCTGCGGTCTATTTTTGTTTCGTAAGCGGGCAGATGGGTCTTCTGTTTTGGCTGCCTAGCGCGATGGGAACGTTCAGGAGACTCAGTAGTCTTTCAACCGGAATTCTCTACACGATTCCATTCATTGCAGGCGCAGTCTCCCTGCTAATCATCTCCCGCCATTCGGACAGAGTGCATGAGCGCCGTCTTCATGCCGCTGGAGCCATGCTGTTCGGAGGTTGCTGTATCCTGCTGGCCGTTGCCACGATTCCGCACTCACTCTCGATCGCTTTCGCGCTCATAGTCCTAAGCGGCGTCGGCGCTTACGGCCCGATGGGCGCCTTCTGGGCCATACCAACTGAGACTCTGCCGCCGGCAATCGTCGGTTCGGCGATGGGCCTTGTCAATGCCATCGGCAATCTGGGAGCCTACTTCGCCCCCCTCATCGTCGGATATCTCAACAAAAGAACGGGGACGTTCCTGGCAGGATTTACATACCTGGGCGCGATCACGTTGGTTGGGGCCGGACTGGCCGCGATGTTGAGGACTGTCCCAGAAAATGGATCATGAAGATCTCGCATAACTCCTTTAATGCGTACCACAGCCGGACCTTCATCCACTCCAGTTGGATACCGCACGATGTTGGTTGTACGCCTTTGTACGCCTGTTGCGACCCCACCCTGGCACGCGTCAGCGCTGAAAAGCCGCGATTTTGGGTGGCGCAGCGCTTCAGCGCTGCGGTAAATATTCTCGAATCACCGAAGGCTTCAGCCGCTGAGGCAACGACCCCAACTAGTGCCCAGCACCGTGAGCCTTGGCCGCCGCGCTCTCGGTCCCAATCCGCATCCCGTAAAACGAGCGATGAACGAAGAAGAACGAGATCACGAAGAACACCGCCGCCAGCAGATTCGTAAGCCCTGGATTGGTTTCCGTCAATTTCACTGCCAACTCCACTGCCAGCAAGCCGAACAGAGTGGTGAACTTGATCACCGGGTTCAAAGCCACCGACGACGTATCCTTAAACGGATCGCCCACCGTGTCGCCGATCACAGTGGCATCGTGCAGCGGTGTGCCTTTCTGCTTGTATTCGACCTCGACAATCTTCTTGGCGTTGTCCCAGGCCCCACCCGCATTGGCCATAAAGATCGCCTGATACAAGCCGAATATCGCGATCGAGATCAGATACCCGATGAACAAGAACGGCTCGATGAAAGCGAACGACAGCGTAGCGAAGAACACCGCAATAAAGATGTTCAACATCCCCTTCTGCGCATACTTCGTGCAGATCTCGACGACCTTCTTGCTGTCGGCCACCGAAGCCTTCGTAACTCCTTCCAGCTTGATGTTCGCCTTGATAAACTCCACCGCACGGTAAGCTCCAGTGCTCACGGCCTGCGTCGAAGCCCCCGTAAACCAATAGATAATCGCTCCGCCACTGATCAGTCCCAGCAAGAACGGCGCATGCAGCAAGGACAATTTCTCGACGTTTTGCGTTAACCCATTGGTCAGCGCCATAATGATCGAGAAAGTCATCGTGGTCGCACCCACCACGGCCGTCCCAATGAGCACGGGTTTCGCGGTCGCCTTGAACGTATTGCCCGCACCATCATTCTCTTCCAACATGTGCTTCGCCCGCTCAAAGTTCACGTTGAAGTTATAGTCTTTCTTTAGTTCGGCCGCGATGTTCGGCTCCTGCTCGATCAGCGACAGTTCATACACAGACTGCGCGTTGTCCGTCACCGGACCATAAGAGTCGACCGCAATCGTGACCGGCCCCATCCCCAGGAACCCAAACGCCACCAACCCAAACGCAAACACCGGAGCCGCGATCATAGTCGCCGCCGCCGCCAATCCCATGGTGCTCATGTAATAGCCGACCGACATCAAAAACACCATCGACAATCCCAAGTAGTAGCCCGAGAAATTTCCCGCCACAAAGCCAGCCAGTATCCCGAGCGACGCCCCACCTTCTTCCGCCGACGCTACAATCTCCCGGACATGCCGCGACTCGGTCGACGTAAACACTTTCACCAGCTCAGGAATCAAAGCCCCCGCCAGCGTCCCGCAAGAAATAATCGTGGCCAGTTTCCACCATTGCGTAGTATCACCACCGATATCGGGCACAATAACCGCCGAAACAATGTAAGTCAGAATGATCGAAACCACGGACGTAACCCAAACAAGCGAAGTCAACGGAGTCTCGAAGTTCATCACATCCGCATCGGCAAAGCGCGCCCGAGCCACGGCGCTGTTCAGGAAGTACGCCCCCGCGCTCGAAACCAGCATCATGATGCGCATCACGAAAATCCAGACCAGCAACTGCACCTGCACCGTCGGATTCTTCACTCCCAGCAGAATAAACGTGATCAAAGCCACGCCGGTCACGCCATACGTCTCAAACCCATCCGCCGATGGACCAACCGAGTCGCCGGCGTTATCGCCGGTACAATCCGCAATCACGCCCGGATTCCGCGCGTCATCCTCTTTGATCTTAAAGACGATCTTCATCAGATCCGACCCGATATCGGCAATCTTGGTGAAAATCCCGCCCGCAATTCTAAGCGCCGCCGCCCCCAGAGATTCCCCAATGGCGAATCCGATAAAGCACGGCCCCGCGTAATCCCCAGGCACAAACAGCAAAATGAAAAGCATGATCAGCAACTCCACGCTGATCAGCATCATTCCGATGCTCATCCCAGCCTGCAGCGGAATGCTGTAAATCGGATAAGGTTTCCCCCGCAAGCCCGCAAACGCCGTCCGCGAGTTGGCAAACGTATTCACCCGGATGCCAAACCGGGCCACGCCAAAACTTCCCGCAATCCCCACCAGGCTGAACGCCAGAATAATCGGCAGCGTCGTCATCACCGGCTTCCCCGGTACCGGCGATAGCACTCCGAAGTACAGAACAATCACCACCGCAATGAACACCCAAAGCAGCAACAAAAACTTGCCTTGCGTGATCAGGTAGGTCTTACAAGTCTCATAAATGAGCTCAGAAATCTCCAGCATGGCCCGATGAACGGGAAGATTCTTGAGCCGCATATAAATCGCCAGCCCAAACCCCAGCCCCGCAATGCAGAACAGTATCCCGATCATCAGCAACTTGTGCCCATCCATGCCAAGGAAAGACACCGAAGAAAGGTCCGGCAGCTTCAATCCAGCCTCGCCACCCACCTCCGAAGCCGGCTGGGCCAAAGCCGCAGACGCCGCCACAGCCATAAAAGCCGCCACAGCAGCCGCCCGTCCGCGGGCGAAACAGCATCCTCGGGACACAAGATCAGCGAGCCAGGTGCGCATAGGAAATCCTCCACTCATTGAGAACTATATTAAGGATGACTACGGGTTCAGGTGCTCGAACCGGCGCGCAATTCCCCCACGCTCTCGTGGAGAGCGCGGAAGCGCATGGCCGGAGTTCCGAACACGCTTCCACTGCAAGACTTGAACAGGGATGCTGAGCTTGGCCGCGTCGGATGTTCACCGTGCCCCAGACAGGGAAACGCTAGCTTTCCGAGCCTCAGGCACAAGACCAATTTTTATAACATGTTAGAGGAGTCAGGGTCAAACCTTCGGGTCACCCGCTGCTTGAATTCACTTGCCAAACACCCCAAACGCCCCCAGCACCTGATAGCTGCTATTCCAACCCGATCCGATGTTGTTCGAGAACGCACCCTGCGTCCCCGCAAAGTTATTGTCCCAGACGTCATAAGTATCTTTAAATTTCTGCTGCGGGCTCAGCACCACCCAGTACAATTTGCCCTTCTTCACCGGAATCCCCTTGGCATACTTCGCGCTCTGCAGTGTGCAACAGCTTCCAAACGTTGGCAGGTTGGAAAAACGCCAGGTATGAAGCGCCTTCCCCGGGATCCCCTGGTTGTCCTCATTCAAACTGACCACCAGCGTATTCGTGCCCTGGACATACGTCGCGCCCACCTGAATCTCCGTCACCGTATGATCGGCCTTGGGCCGGAATCCGCACCCCACCGATTCCGGCCACGGCTGCCCCGCATCCGGCCCCAGAATCCCATAGCCAGCGATCGAGTTGTACACGTGGCTACCCGTGCCCAGATTGCTATAAATCTTGACCAGCTTCGGCGACTCCGCCGCAGGCACAAAAGGCTCCGACGGAGCCCGCATCAAAATCGTGTTTCGACCACCATTGATCGTAACAACCCCATCGCTCGCCTGACCCCAAACAGCCCCAGCCAGCACCAGAACCCCCAAACCAACCAACAACCCGGATATCCTCTTCCTCATCGGTCCCCCACTCCTCCAGATTAAACGCAAGCAATTCTACCCCGAAAACGAACTCGTCATCCAAGAACCATGTCTTCATCCCGAGGGCTACGTCGTCATCGAAAAAACTATGCCATCAATCTAAGAATTACGCCCTCATCCTAAGACAGCGGAGTCGCTCGCGCGCGGGCGACTCCCAACGAAGGACCTCTGCACTTTTCGTGGCGAGGCAGACATCGTGATCACCCGCACTGGGAACAGCCGTAACCGGGTTGCGTTATTCATGCGGTTCCACGTGCACATGGCTCTCGAACCCGTAACGGTTGACAAAATTCGTGGGGACCGAAACGGTGAGAGCGGAGTCCAAGAGTGTAACCACCTGTTTACTCCGGTTGAGGGCCTGACGGTCAGTGGAGGGGATGGGTAAAGCTGGTACACTACCGCTGCGAAAAAGGAGGATGCAAGACATGAAGCCATCTGCGTTTTATCGAATTGCCGCTATTCTCCTGCTGCTTTTTGACATCGGACATACACTTGGTTTTCGCCAGTCCGATCCACAATGGGGAGTGGACGCGCTTCTTTCCTCAATGCGGTCGATTCACTTTGACGTGCAAGGATTTAGCCGGACTTATTGGGATCTCTTTGTTGGGGCCGGATTCTTTGTCTCCGTGTTTCTTCTATTCGCGGCCGTACTAGCATGGCAGCTCGGCGGTCTTTCGGCAGAGACTTTGGGCCTCATGCGCCCCACTTCGTGGGCGCTTGCCCTTTGTTTTGTCGCCGTGACGATCTTGAGCTGGAGATACTTCTTCATCTTGCCGATCGTTTTCTTAACCCTGATTGATGCTGGCCGTTAACGCCGCCTGTTCTCGGCAATTGACAGCTATCGGACAATCGCGAACTATGGATCGGACTTGCCCAAAGCAC
>Ga0206980_1079_pt1 | contig 13378 bp, 8 predicted proteins | sample Alteio_BWMinCont_20_FD_153494 | JGI IMG/M metagenome (GOLD analysis project Ga0206980, IMG submission 153494) | Enriched cells from forest soil in Barre Woods Harvard Forest LTER site, Petersham, Massachusetts, United States -... | ecosystem: Environmental > Terrestrial > Soil > Temperate forest >...
CAGGTCGTCGTCCCACTTCTTTGCGATGCGCGCCCAGTAACGGTCCTGGGTTTCATCGGGCGGCGTGCCTTGTTCCAGGCGATAAAATTCGACTCGGGCCTGCAGGCTTCGCAGCGGTGGCATGTAGGGCTCGTCCGCGATGCCAGGAATATCGTGAACGGTGAGCGCGTAGGTCCCGTTGGGTTGGCGCTCGGGACTGGCCTTGACGGACATCCCGAACTGGCGGAAATAGAGCGGGTAATTTTCATAGGACGAAACGTAGGGAAGAATGGAGAAACGCCCTTCGCGCGTAAATAGATCGCTGGAGAGAGTCCAGGACTGGTCGTACAAATAAAGAGGTTTGTACTGGCGGCGGTACTTGTACTCGATGATACAGCCGGGCTGGACGTCCGGAAGAGTGAAAGTTTTGGCGAGAATTTTTTCGCCGCTGCGCTTTTCGATGATTTTTTCGAAGGGCTTGCCTTCGAAGTTCACGATGCTGCCGTCGGGGCGGATGGTACGCGCGCGCACGCCTTGGATGTCGCTGGAATCCTTGAAAAACGGAATCTCGACATTGGCCTGGTCCGTTCCTTCCTGCGTGAAGATTTTGATGCGCAGGTATTCGTTGACGGAGGCGCCGTCAGTGCTCGTGTATTTCTCGTTCACGGCGCTTTCGCGGTACAGGATCATGGCGTGGGCGCCGGGGTTGGCGGGGTTGTCTTTCAGGGCGAGGGCGGCGGGAGGGATGGGGAGCCAATCGTCGCCGGCGGAGGACCGGCGCGGCACGATGGCAACGGCGCAAAGCAGAAGGGACGCGAATGCAGTAATGCAAACGAATCGCTGGGTTAGATTCATGGTGAAGCACGCTCCCAAGTTATGAGAAGAGAACAGGAGGCCGGGCTGCGGTGATGCGTTGAGCCGCGGGCCTGGGTACCCAGTTCTCAAGCGGTGACGTGAGCGACACGGTACCTCTAGTTGCAGGCGGTGTCAACGGTGCTGGGGGACAGTGCTGGGGGGACAGGTGTGTATTCGATTGAAATAATGCGGCTTGCTTGGGTTTGTTGGTGGTGCTAACTTGCCCGGCGGCGTGGGGCCAAATTGGCTTCGCCTTGCAGAATGAAGCCAGTGCAATGGCCACGGGGGCTTGATGGCGACGAAACAGTGGAGTTCGACGGCACCGCCGGCGGAATTTCGTCCCTATGTGGAGGCGGAGGAGAGCGTAGCGGAATTCAGCCTGCGCGCGGTGATTCTGGGATCGCTGTTCGGAGTGCTGTTCGGCGCTGTGTCCGTTTACGTAGGGTTGCGTGCAGGACTCACGGTGTCGGCCTCGATACCGATCGCGGTGCTTTCCATCAGCATCCTGCGCGCGTTCGGGCGTTCCACAATTCTGGAAAACAATATTGTACAGACCACCGGCTCGGCGGGCGAATCCGCCGCGGCAGGCGTTATTTTTTCCATGCCGGCGCTGATCTTCCTGGGATTTTCGCTGAACGCCGAATATTGGCGCATATTTTTTCTGGCACTGATGGGCGGATGGCTCGGCGTGCTGTTCATGATTCCGCTACGGCGGCAGTTGATCGTGAAAGAGCACGGGAACTTGACGTTTCCCGAAGGTACGGCTTGCGCGGACGTGCTCGTGGCGGGCGAGCGCGGCGGATCGTTTGCCGGCCGCGTGTTCTGGGGACTCGGCCTGGGCGGCGTCTACACATTTGCGATGAATACGCTGCACATGTGGCCTTCGCAGCCGGACTATCAGCCGAAATGGCTGCCGGGATCTTCGTTTCGCGCGAACATCACTTCGGAATATTTGGGAGTGGGTTACATCATCGGGCCGCGCGTTTCCGGAACGCTTTTTGCCGGTGGTGTGATTTCCTGGCTGGTGGTGATGCCGGCGATTAAATTTTTCGGGTCGCTTTCGGGGAATGTAGCGCTTTATCCCTCGACGATTCCGATCGGGCAGATGAGCCCCGATCAACTTTATAGCAGCTACATTCGTTCGATTGGGGCGGGGGCGGTGGCTGCTTCGGGGCTGATCACGTTGATCAAGACTTTGCCGACAATTTTTTCGGCGCTTTCGGCGGGGATCAAGGATATTCGTGCGAAGCAAGCGGCGGCGTCGGTGGCGGCTGTGGATCGCACGGAACGCGATATGTCCATGCGCGTGGTGCTCGTTGGATCGGCGGTGATTGTGGCAATGATGTGGGCGCTGCTGAAATTCAAGCCGATTCCGGGAGCGATGACCAGTGGCTTCTCGGATTTGCTCGCGGCGCTATTTGTGGTGGTGTTTGGATTTTTGTTTGTGACGGTCGCGTCGCGCATCAGCGGATTGATTGGGAATTCCTCGAATCCGATTAGCGGGATGACGATTGCGACTTTGATGGCTACGTGCGCGGTGTTCCTGGTGATTCACTGGACTTCGACGCCTTATCAGGTGCTCGCGCTGACGATTGGCGGCGTGGTGTGTATCGCTTCGGCGATTGCGGGCGCCACCTCGCAGGACTTGAAGACGGGGTACCTGGTGGGTGCGACGCCTTACTGGCAGCAGGTGGCGCTGGTGATTGGCGTTATGGTTTCGTCATTTGCGATTGGCGGCACGTTGATCCTGATGAACATCGGCCTGGCTCAATACAAACCGGTGCAGATTGCGTTAGACATTGATCATCTGCAGCCGGGCGTGGACGTGCAGGAGCGCGGCTATACGTACAACGGGAAAACTTACACGCTGGTGAATGCGCTGGGGTCGCACGAAGTGCCGGATGGAAAATATTTGTACGACCCTGCGACGCGGCAGATTGAAGTGCAGTGGGTGCAGGGAATCGGCAGCGATCAGGCGGCTGCGCCGCAGGCTCGTCTGATGGCGACGGTGATCAGCGGGATTTTGAATCAGCGGTTGCCGTGGCGGCTAGTCTTTCTGGGCGTGTTTTTGGTGATCGCGGTGGAGCTGTTGGGTGTGCGCTCGCTGCCGTTCGCAGTGGGATCGTATTTATCGATTGCGACGACGATGGCGATGTTCGCCGGCGGCCTGGTACGCTGGCTGGCCGAGCAGGGCCTGGAGAAAAAGAGCGACGCGGAGAGCGAAGTGAGTCCCGGATCGCTCTATGCCAGCGGATTGATTGCGGCCGGTGGCGTGTTTGGGCTGCTCGCGATCGTCCTGAATTTGCTGCAGGACCCGGAATTGAGCAAGCACGTGCCGCATTGGCTGGGCGTAGTGTTGCATTTGCCGTGGCCGGAAAAAATGTTCGCGCTAGGCGAAAAATTTCCAGCGCTTAGCAAAGCGCCGGGAGTAGGCGTGCTGCTCTTTGCGCTGCTGGCAATATCGCTATTCATTTCCGCGCGGAAAAAATTAGGACAGAGTTAGCGGGGCAAGTGTAGCGATGTGTCGCACACTCGCCCCGGTTCGGGTCGTCTACGATTTAGTACTTCTTTGGTTTTTCCTCGTGTGCGGGAGCCGATTCGCGCTGCGCCGGCGGTTTTGATTCGTGCGTGGCTGTTGGCTTGGGCTGCGATTGCGGCTTGGCCTCGGGTTTGGGTTCAGCCTTGGGTTCATGCGTCGCGGCTGGCTTTGATTCATGTGTTGCAGCCGGCTTTGCTTCGTGAGTTGCCGCTGGTTTGGGCTCCGCTTTCGGCTTGGCCTCGGCTTTCGGTTCATGCGTCACGGCCGGCTTTGATTCTGTCTTGGGCTTGGATTCGGGCTTTGCTTCGTGAGTGGCCGCTGGTTTCGGTTCCGCTTTCGGCTTGGCTTCGGTCTTCGGTTCATGCGTCGCCGCAGGCTTTGCCTCTGTCTTGGGCTTGGTTTCGGTTTTCGGCTCGCGTGTTGTCGCGGGCTTCGACTCGGTCCTAGGCTTGGCCTCAGTCGTCGGTTCATGCGTCGTCGCAGGCTTTGATTCCGTGCGCGGCGTGGTTTCCGTTTTCGGCTCGGTCCGAGGTTTGGTTTCGGTGCGCGCGGAGCTTTCGCTGCGCGGCGTGGCTGCGGATCTGGGCTCCGTGTGCGAGCTGCCAATGCGGTCAGCCGCGGACGCTTTGGCCTGCACGACTCCAGGACCTTTGAACTCGCCTGGCCGCGCGGTCGCAACCACCGATGGGCGTCCGTGGTTGACGGAGGCGAACTGGTTGCGGTCGGAACGCGCCTCGCTCACGTGCTGCTCTTGAACTGACGTGGGCGCAGTGTGTTGTTCGTGTGCGAACCGTTCTTGCGCGGCAGTCGGCCGCGCGCTAACGCCGCCACGGCCACCGTTAAAGCTGACGTGCGAATCGTGCACGACGACGGTGTTCTGATAGACGTTATGGACGATGTTCACATTCACGTTGTTCACGCGGGAGTTGTAGAAGAAGTGGCCGTTGTCCCAGCGCCCGCCGAAGTAGCCAGCGCCGACGTAGCCGAAACCATAGTTGATACCGCCGTAGAAGCCGACTTCGGGGCCCCAGTAGCCCGCGTTCCATAGATAAGCGCCGTTGGACCAACCCCAGTAGCCGGGCGTCCAGAGCAGACCAACTGTGGGCGGTTCAACCCACGTGCCGGGAACCCAGAAATATCCGCCGTCGTCACTGTAGCTCCAGTAGCCGGGCGTCCAGATAAAGCCGTCGCCGGGGCAAACGGGTTGCGTGTAAACGGGGAGAACGGGTGGCGCGATGGTGACCGAAAGGACCACCTGCGCTGAAGCAGTTGATGGTGTAGCTGCAATCACGAATAGAGTTGCGGCGAGTGTGATACAAGTGGAAAGTCCGAGCGACTTAAGCGCCCGGCGTATATGAGAAATGTGCATCGGCTTCACCTCGTAAGAGAACTTGTGACAGGTGAAATGGTACGCGGCGCGGTGAATCGTGGCGATACGGCAATGTCTTTAGAGGCATACGGAACTTACCTTATGGACGCCAGGGCCGGGGGTGGAATATTTTGCTCGTGTTACCGAAGAAAATACCCGGCGGGTTCATACCGCGCAAGTGCGACTTGAAGCGCTCTTCGAGTCCGAAGTAATTGACCGAATGGGAGTAATCCTTTCACGTCGCAAACGGGGATCGAAATGCGGGTTCTTGGTTTGGAGTTCTCTTCGGAGCGCACGAGGAGGCGACGATGAATAACAGATTCGACATATTCAAGAGACTACCAAACGGGAACACACTCTGGATTACCACGGTCGAGGGTCTGGTGGAAGCGAAACGTCGAATGGGCCGCCTGGCGGCAATCTCTGGTGGAGAATATTTCGTCTACTTACAGGGAGAAGGAATCGTAGCCGAGCTAGACCCGAGCTACCAGCACCGGGCGGAAGTTGCTCGATCGGGAAGCAAGCCCGCGCGGCGCGACGATCTGATTGTTGTTCCCGGCGCGGCTTTGACGGGATAGGTTACAGGGCGGGGAAAAGTGATACACCCCTCGACTTCGGCGGCATTGCGATTTCGGCTTCGTCATAAATACGTGTAGAAAAAATTTCGACGATCCGCGCGTGCGTTGCGGTGGCGGTTGGCGAGGGAGATTTCGATGAAGTTTAATGCGGTGTGAATACGGATTTTGGCGTGGTGGCATTTTCAGCGACTGTGACGATGGGTGATCGGAGTTTTAACCGAAAGTGATTCGGGAGAGGAATATTTCACCGGGCGCCGTGTTATTTTACGGGATTGGTCACTATCGAAATTAGAAATTATTTCCTCGTCGTTGCGACACTGATATCCTTCTTGTTTACAGCAAGTTGCGGCGGAAATAATTGCCATTAAACCCCGCACCCCTCTTTTTGCACTATATTTTACAGTCCTGCGATTTCACGTCGCATGCGCCGATACCGACGTACTCACTAAAATTCGATGGAGCGGGACGACGCGCAAAATCCATTTGTCCGATAAGCGCACCTGGAACTCGGAGCGACAGATCAGCTAACGGACCACGAGGGGGTGCATTTCGCGAATAAGACTGGATGCATCTTTCAATTCCTAAGTTTAGACGCTGCGGGCAGAGGTATAGAATCCATGCGTTTCCCCCAAGCTCCTCGCAACGGCCCGCGGGGGAAGAACATGGAGAGGAATAATGAAAAGTCAGAAGATGCGTCTTTTCATGAAGTGTATTGTTCCTGTTGTCGCTGTTTTTTGGAGTCTTTCAGTCGCTTGCCTATCGGCGATCGCTCAGAATTCGAGCAACAGTCCCGAAATTGAAAGCTTGAAGTTAATTGTCGATCGGCAACAGAAAGCGCTGGAGCAACAACAAGCGCAAATCCAGGCGCTGCAGTCCGCCTTGACGGAACAAAAGAAGATGCTGGTGAGCCTGGTGCAAGGAGCGACGAGCACTGACACGGCGAATCCGCCCACAAATCTCGAGACGAACAACCACCCGCAAGCGCAAAACGAACCATCCTCCGTTCCAAGTGAACAACAGCCGCTTACTCCCCAGCAGACGCAAGTAGAGGAAGAGTTGCAGCGTGGTCCGGAAATTGCCGACGTGACGCCCACCACACCGGCCCTCCAGTTAGGCCCTGCGAAGATTCGTCTAATCGGCTACCCTGCACTGACCTCGGTGTGGAGATCGAACAACATCGGCGGCAACGTGGCCACCAACTTCAACAACATTCTGTACGACAACACGGTTCCAGGCACGACCAGTGAATTCCGTCTATCGCCGCAGAGCACGCGCCTGGCGCTGCGCGTGGATGCCGACCTAAAATCCAGCCAAATCGCTGGATATTTCGAAATGGATTTTGTCGGTGCGCCCGTCGGCGGAAATCTTGTGACGCAATCCGGTTATCCGTTCCGGATTCGTCAGGCTTGGTTGGACTGGCGCAAAGGAAAATGGGAGATGACCGGCGGGCAGTTGTGGTCGCTGATGACACCGAATAAGGAAGGTATTCTTCCGTGGCCGGCTGATATAGCCGCTCCCCAGGTGATTGATCTCAACTTTGTCGCTGGGTTTGTGGTTGGGCGCTATCCGCAATTCCGGCTCGTTTATCGGCCCTCTGAGAAGATGGCGTTCGGTTTTTCGGTCGAGAACCCTGAGCAGCAGGTGTCAAACAGTGTGGTATTCCCCTCCGCGCTGAGTAGCACGCTCTCGACACAATACAACAACGGCAGCAGCGGACTGAACGTGCCGAACATGACTCCGGATTTCGTCCTGAAGGGTTCGTTCGACAATAAGGTCATGGGCGGTCGCGCAATTCACTTCGATATCGGCACAGTGATGCGAACTTTTCGCAGTTGGGATGGGACCACCGCTTCGGGAAAAAGTTATGCGTTTGGTTGGGGCGTCGGTGCCAACTTCAACGTTGAGGTCACGAAGGGCGTGCGCTGGGTGTTGGACGGTTTTGCCGGTGACGGTGCGGGTCGCTATATCGGCGGCCTAGCTCCCGACGTAATCGTCAGGGCCGATGGCAGCATTTCGCCAATCCATTCGTATTCGTGGGTCAGCGGTTTCGAGTTTGCACCGAATAAACTTACGGGATTGTACTTCTACTACAGCGGCCTGTACGCGCAGAAGAACGCTACCTTAAACGGCGACGGCACCTGCTGCGTGGGATTCGGTTTTCCAGGTGCCAGCAACGCTGCCGACCGATTGATCGAGGAGGCTACGGGCGGCTACTCACGAGTGCTCTGGAAATATGAAAACATAGGGTCGGTGCAGTGGGGGCTGCAATATGCGCATGTTTGGGTCAATCCTTGGGCGGCTGCCAATGGTCCAAAGTCGGCCAACGCTAACATGGTGTTCAGTCAATTGCGCTTTAACTTGCCCTAAATCGGGCGGCGCAGTTAATCAGATGGGATGAGAAGGCCGGTCTCCAGCGGGATGCGATACGCTCCCAATGAACGATGCGCTCGAGGCGCAAAAAGGAGACCGACGATGAAGAAGATTAGCACTGTGCAGGTACTGGGGAACGAAATTTTGAAGCCAACCATCGGTGTGGATCTGGGAGATCGTTGGTCGTTCTACTGTGTTTTAGATGAGGCAGGTAAAATCATTCTGGAACAGAAAGTAGCGACGACACCGGAAGCAATGAAGCAGACGTTTGCAAAGATACCGCGAAGTCTGATCGCCCTGGAGACAGGAACACATTCGCCCTGGGCGAGCCGGCTGCTAACGGAGCTGGGGCACGAAGTGCTCGTGGCCCACGCACAAAAAGTGGAATTGATCACCAAGAGCAACCGCAAAGATGATCGACACGACGCGCGAACGCTGGCCAGACTGGCGCGCATCGATCCCGAGCTATTGGGGCCGGTGCGCCATCGCAGTGCCCAGGCGCAAATTCATCTGACGGTGATCCGGGCGCGAGCCGAACTGGTGAGTGCGCGAACGGCCCTGGTGAACGCCGCCCGCGGGTTGGTGAAGTCTTATGGCCAGCGGCTGCCCAAGTGTGGCACGCAGCAGGTGAACCGGGAGCTGGCCGTGGGATTGAACACGGAGTTGCGTGAGGTTCTGGAGCCGCTGCTCAAAGAAATCGAATCACTGAACGAGCGCATCCCGGAGTACGACGAGCGGATGGAGAAAATCGCCCAGGAAGTGTACCCGGAAGTGTGAAATTGGGGCAAAGCGACTTGTACGGCACGACTACCAGGAGTTGCACCTTGCCCAGCCTTGTCGAATTTTACCGATTACGCAGACATCCGGGCGTACGATGCGCGATCACAAGACTGTAAAATAGCGTGTAAAAATCGACCGATGGATTTAATACTCCTTATCGTTGGCGCAACTCGCTGTTAACAGTGCAGATGGAAAGGCAGTGCCAGCGCAGAAATAATTTCCGATTTCACCAACCACCCCTCGCGTGAAATATCATCGCTCACTGTGAAATATCCCTCTCCAGTATTTAATTCCGTCAAAACTCCGGTCTCTGTCCGTCGTCGTTGTTGAAAACACCCCGTCGAAATCCGCTTTGCGAACCGCCGCCGACAACGCACGGGCGGATCATCGGAATATTCTCGCGGATACTGGAAACGAAACGGGAACCTCAGCGACGAGGGGTGTATCACTTTTCCCCGCTCCGTAACCTAACCCCGGCGCGGCTTTGACGGGGTAGCTTACAGGGTGGGGAAAAGTGATACACCCATTGGCGTCGTCTCCGACAGTGGCCTGATCTCACCGCGTAAACTTTCCCTATCGCATTCTTGTTGATGCCAACCGTGGGAATCGATAGGATTCGCACTTCGTTGTGGTGGAATACAAGGGAGCAACTCCCAGACGCCCCCTAGGGCGTGACGGTCGAGGACCTAGCCGAGGCGTTCTTACCAACGCCTCGGCTGGCTGGGTATCGTGATCGCAATGAAGAGCAAACAGCCAGAGACGATTGCGCTAATTCTCGGGGCCGGGTTTTCCAAGTGTGCTGAGATACCACTTCAGGCTGAATTCCCTTCATATCTTCTATCAGAAGATTTCTCGTCCCATATCGATAGAGCCATAAGTGCGATTTTGGCAGAGTTTATGGCTGACGTGTTCGGCTGGAAGGTAGGCGGAGCGTGGCCGACGCTCGAAGATATTTTTACATTTATCGATCTCTCGACCTCTTCGGGACATCATCTGGGAATCAAGTACACACCTAAACTGCTTCGCGCAATTCGTCGGATGGCGATTCACAGAGTCTTCTCGGTCTTGGATCAAAGATTTAGGTATTCGTCGGAAATCACGCGGCTGCTTGAATACTGTTTGGACTCTCGACGGGTCTTGTCAGGAATTGTGGTACTCAACTGGGACATTGCGCTGGAGAAGCACCTCTCGTCCATGCTGCCGGGATTTTGCCCGGACTACTGCTGTGACGCGCAGGATTGGAATCGGCGTAGTGACAGTGGAAGGCTTGGGCCGAGGGTGAAAATACTCAAAGTCCACGGGTCGAGCAATTGGGTCTACTGTGAAAACTGCGGTGCACTGTTCTACGACTTAAACGAGAAGCTATCGCTTCGCACGAAAGTCGGATTGATAAAGCACGATTTTCGCTTATTCAATGAAAAATTTACGGGACGGGCTTTCAACCGAGAGCTTGGGATCGCGCCAAATGAACGCAAGTGTCGGCGGTGTAAGAATATGGTCTCCTCACACATAGCAACGTTCAGCTATCGTAAGTCCTTTCGGACACATGCTTTCAGCCAAATCTGGCACAATGCTTTTGAAATTCTCGCAGCCTCTAATCGATGGGTATTTGTTGGGTACTCTCTGCCTAAGGCAGATTTCGAACTCAAACATCTCTTGAAGTGTTCACAACTGATGCTGGCGCATCTCGCAGGACAGCCGAGACGCCGAATTGATGTTGTGTCTAAGGGTGACGCCGCGCGGGCCGAATACGAAAGCTTCTTCGGCGCAGAGCATTTCCACTACTATTCTTCCGAGCTGGCGGGGTACGTTTCTCAGCTGAGCGTATAGGGTATGCGTGGAGACTAAGATTTCGCCTTCACCTTAATATTTTGCGTGTTCGAGAGGTGTAGAAAAGCAGATCCGAAAGTAGCGAGTTGATTCAACGCTGATCGAAATTCAACAAATCCACGCAAATTCTAATACCTGTCTTCACTCAATTTCTCGTCCCGAAACCGTCCTGAAAACAAAGTGTTAGCAGTTTTCGCCTCATCGAATCCATTCGATAACGCGATAGATTTTTTCGTAGAATCGCTTCGAGCTATTTAATCGCGTGAAATTGTGCGAACGGCTGATTCAACAGCGGAGGCGTGTTTTCACTATGGAAACCTGGAATCGTGAACTGCTCTACTCAGAAATATGGGAAACTCCGCTGAGTAAATTAGCGGTGAAATATGGAATTTCTGCAGTCGCGCTCGGGAAGGTTTGTCGAAAATTGCAGATTCCCCTCCCGGGCAGAGGGTATTGGGCGAAGAAGGAATTCGGAAATCCCGTGAAACAAATCAAGCTGCCGGAAGGAAAAAACCTGCCGGTGGTGCATCGAATGAAATTCGCACGCGACCAGGCCAACGCTATTAAATCGAAGTCCGCTCAGCTTCCGATTGACGATCCAGAGTTGATACGGATTGCCAAGATCGAAGGAGAGAATTTCGATATCGAACCGAACCTAAAACATCACAAGCTGGTTTCCGCAACCGCCCGATTACTCAAACATGCACCTACGGACGCGCGACACATTCTCTATCCGCCGTACAGTGAGGTTTGCTTGGACATTCGAGTGTCCAAAACATCTCTGGATCGCGCCCTTGCGATATTGAACGCAATTATTCTGAAACTCGAATCGCTGAACCTCTCGGTGACAGTCGAGCGCGGTCCGGATCGTGCAGGCGTTGTTATTGAGGGTCGTCGCGCTTTATTTGTTTTGGTGGAAAAGGCACGAGTCAAAAGCCGTAGAGAGGTACCGCTGGGCACATCAACCACGACTGAAGTGGAATACGAACCGACAGGACAACTCGAATTTCGTGTCGGTGGTCACGGCTATGGCTGTCAAAAAATAATAAAAGACAGGAAGCATCAAAAGCTCGAAAGTTCACTTGGTTTATGCGTGGGCGCAATTTTGCGCGAAGGTCGCAACCTCCGAATCAAAGAGGAGGAAGCACAACGAAGAGAAGCTGAAGACCAGAAACGAAGGGAAGAACTGGAAAAACTGCGTGGCAAGATTGAGGAGGAAGAAAAGAAGGTACGGGCGCTCGACACGTGGGTCAATAACTGGACGCGAGCGGAACAAATTCGGAAGTTTGTGTCGGTACTGGAAAAAATGTGGGCTAAAGACGGGCACGATATCTCCCCCAAAGGTCAAAAGGGGCAGCGCATAACGTGGATGAAACAGCAAGCGGATCGACTTGATCCTCTTGTTCATCCATCCCCATCGTCGATTCTTGATCGAAAAGATGAACTACTCGGCTGGTGAGGCTCGGACAGCCGCGTGTTAATCGGCGGAATTCCTGTATGACGCGTCTACAATCTGCTGAAAACTTATTAGGGTCCCAGAGCGGACCGCTTGCCCATTCAATATCGCGTAAACAGTTTTTTGACTCAGCTTAGACTTACGCATAAGTTGTCGCACACCGATTTGTTTCCATTTGCGTCGGTCAGCAGCGGAGGCAATTGCCATCTTCGTTTTTCCGCGATATTCCTTGATCCGAAAATCTAGCAAGCTTGGATCTTCACCCTGTTCCCAATGGCGGTCCGTTTCTTTTCCAATCGGCACGACCTTTCCGGCGGTTACGTGCATTCGTTGGAGAAGCCCGTGTGTGCTGCCGACGCATTGAGTTCCGTCAGGAGCAAGAGACTTCACTTCCGGATGGCGCAAATATTGGCCGAGAATGATACGCAAAGAATCCGGAACAACTGTCTTTCGTCCTCCATCTGGCTGAATTGCGATTTGATAAACTTCGCCGTCCCAAAGATTGATGCCTTCCAGAGTTTTCCATCTGCGACGGTCAGCCTCGAATGGAACGATGAAATTGAAAGTGGTGCGGTCCATCCCCGGCGGGTATCCACCTAGATCAGAGATCAACGGAAACAAAAAGAAGTTGAACGGGGCAAGCCACTCCGGACGGCTGTGCCGCATTACATTCGGAGATGTCATGGTCATACGCATCATGGCCGGAAGGCTTAACCACTGTGGTCCTTTTGCGCCAGAGCCCAATTCGCGACGGATTAACCATTCCCAGGCTTCAACTACCCAAATCGGAACCTTCTCGCCCGCGTCTGTTTCATCGTCCTGGGTCTCTATACTGCTGTTTTTTCTTGGCGCAAAAAGATAGCCGAGGCCGTGACCGCTGGCTTTCAAGACTGAAATGCCGTTTTTCGTTTCAGTGTAGAGGGCGTATCGCTTTGCGGCGATCGCATATCCGAACAATCGCCGAAGTGGCTTGTTAGAGTCTGAGTCTACGAAATTCATATCCTCGATCTTCAGAATGTTGCGAACCTTCTTTGGGTCGTAGGGATTCAGGCGGTCAAATGTGCGGGTGATAGATTTGATTTCCTGGATCGATAGCGCACGTATACTTTCGCTTCCCTGATGGTCTTGCGTTCCGCCAGTGCATCGAACGTATCCGCCTCGTTGTGAACCGACGATACACATCGAATCTGTGTCGCAGAACAAATAGCTACCGCCGGCCTCCTGGATGCGTCGTTCCAGCATGGCTAGTAGCAGACGACCACCCGACGTGATTAGCGAAGCTACTGGTGGGAAGTACCAAGGGCCGGTCTTCTCAACATACCGGGACTTATGTCGCCAAGTTCTCGTACCTGAATAGACCGTTACGTCCCTCGCCTTCTGCAAAGTCTCGGGATTCACTTGCACGAACAGACCATAGCTTCCCGAGTTTCCTAGAACCTTCAGAAAGTCGGACACAGGTCGATCTGAGCGCTTCAGGTAATTCCGTTGCTCGATGACACGGACAAAAAAGTCGTCTTTCCTCGGGTCGATCGGCACCATCTTCGCGAGATTTGTCTTCTGAAGATCTTTTTGACGTCCCGACGGTACCATCCGAAACGCTTGGACTATTTTCGGGATCTTAG
>Ga0206980_1083_pt1 | contig 13033 bp, 16 predicted proteins | sample Alteio_BWMinCont_20_FD_153494 | JGI IMG/M metagenome (GOLD analysis project Ga0206980, IMG submission 153494) | Enriched cells from forest soil in Barre Woods Harvard Forest LTER site, Petersham, Massachusetts, United States -... | ecosystem: Environmental > Terrestrial > Soil > Temperate forest >...
TGAAATCTGTAAGAAAAGTTGCAGTGGTAGGTTATTGCCGTATTCCGTTTGCAAGGCAAAACACTGCATATGCCGAAATTGGTAACCGCGAAATGTTGGAAGCAACCTTGAACGGCTTGGTTGCCAAATATAAATTAGAAGGTGAACTACTGGGCGAAGTGGCTGGTGGTGCTGTTATTAAAAAGAGCTCGGAAGGCGAACTGGTTCGCGAGAGCGTAATGAACACCAAACTAAACCAGGCCACTCCCGCTTGCGACCTGCAACAAGCCTGCGATACCGGTATTGAATCGGCCATTTATATTGCCAACAAAATTGCTTTAGGACAAATAGATTCGGGCATTGCATGCGGAGTAGATTCTACAAGCCAAGTACCAATTGTTATTAGTGAACATTTGCGCAAATCGTTATTAGAGATACGCCGCAGCAAAACTACTATGGCTAAACTAAAAGCCACTGCAGGTATAAAGCTTAAAGACTTTAAACCGGTAGTACCAACTATTGATGAACCTAAAACAGGCTTATCGATGGGCGGCCATACAGAGTATACTGCCAAATATTATAAGATTACCCGTGAAGATCAGGATGCATTTGCATTAGAAAGCCACCAGAAAATGGCCAAGGCTTATGGTGAAGGTTTTTTTGATGATATGCTCATTCCGTTTAAGGGATTGGATAAGGACAACAACCTGCGCCGCGATAGCACAATGGAAAAACTGGCGAAGATTAAACCTGCATTCGATAAAGTAAATGGTACACTTACCGCAGGTAATTCAACACCATTTACTGATGGCGCATCTAGCATACTATTAGCAAGTGAAGAATGGGCGGCACAACATAAGCTACCTGTTTTGGCGTACATCAGCCACGCTGAGGTTGCTGCTATCGATTATGTTGACAATAAACACAACTTACTAATGGCTCCTGTTTCTGCGGCAAACCGCATGCTAAAGAAAGCTGAACTTACCCTGCAAGACTTTGACTTTTACGAAATACATGAGGCTTTTGCCGCACAGGTTTTGGCAACACTTAAAATATGGGAAAGCGAAGAGCTAAGTAAGTCATTTGGTTTTGGAGCGTTAGGCAAGATAGACCTAAACAAACTCAACGTAAAAGGCAGCAGCCTGGCAGCAGCCCACCCTTTTGCAGCCACAGGCGGGCGTATAATTGCTACTTTGGCTAAGCTATTAAATCAAAAAGGTTCGGGTAGAGGATTTATTTCGATATGTGCAGCCAGAGGGCAAGGTGTTACCATGATATTAGAAAAGTAAGAGATATGGCGAGAACAATTTTTAATACCAATAAGAAAGAAAGCCTTCGTTCACGAATGTTCCGGTTGTTCTTTAATTTCTTTCCTGTATATAGACGAACAGGTGCAAGAGTGACTTTTGTATCTGAAGATGCTTCGGAGATACACATAAGGCTTAAATTAAAATGGACCACCCGTAACTACGTAGGCACGGTTTTTGGTGGCAGTATTTACGCCGCAGCCGATCCTATATATATGCTGCAACTTATCCGTTTGTTGGGCGATAATTACGTGGTATGGGATAAAGCAGCCAGTATTAAGTTTGTTAAACCTGTGCGAAGCACCATATACTCAAGGTTTGTTATAACCGAAGATATTCTGAATAACGTAAAGGAAAAGGTAGTTGTGGGAAACAGGTGCGTAATAGATATACCCGCTCGTTGGGAAGACGCTGAAGGTACTGTATATGCTGAAATAATTAAAACCCTTTATATTGCTGATAAGGAATATTATAAGAATCGTAAACAAGCCCCTAAGCCATAATTCTTAGTAATAGTTATATTTGGGTATGACTATCGATCAGTTTACACAGGAATTTGAGCAATCGCGCGGGCAGATAAAATCTTATATACTAAGAATAACTGCCAGCATTGAAGATGCTGAAGATATTGTGCAGGATACTTTTATTAAGGCAACAGAAAAACTCAACACCTTCCGAGGAGAATCAACCTTGCGCACCTGGTTCTTTACCATTGCATCGAACCTGGCAAAGGATAACCTGCGGGCTAAAAAGCGCTGGGTGGAGAATGTTACCGACATATCTAAAAAAGCGGCGCTATCGAATCCTGAGTTCTTTAAAGAGGCTATGCAAATTCGAGCAACATCGCCACAGGGCAATTTTGAGATCAAAGAACATATTGCTTTTTGTTTTACCTGTATTGCCAAATCGTTACCGCTAGAACAACAGATATGTTTGTTATTGAAAGAGGTATATGATTTTAAAGTTGCCGAAATAGTTCAGATAATAGATACTACCGAAGCAATGGTTAAATATTACTTGCATACCGGCCGTAGTAAAATGATAAACGTATTCGATAACCGTTGTGCATTAATAAATAAACAAGGTACTTGTCACCAATGTTCTGAGCTGAATGGCATTTTTAACCCCAAACAAAAGCTGCAGGAAGAATTGGTTAAGATTGAAATGGCCCGCGAGGCTGAGAAGGCAGATAAGGAAAGATTATTTGACCTGCGTATGCAAATAGTTGCAGGAATTGACCCATTCGAGTCGAATGCAGCTGAATTGCAACTACATCATTTACAGCACAATACACAGGTAATGGAAAATTATTTAAAGAAAACTGAGGTTTAGCCTATCGTTTTATATTCCTCAGTCGTCAAAGATCATATACAAACAAAAAAACTAACCCATGACGGCAAACGGAAAAGCAAGTACCATCAAAAAAACATTCAGCAGAGAGACATCTGTGAGTATCGACATTAAAGCAGACCCTACCATAATTTGGGCCCTACTCACTAATGCTTCTGACTATCCGCGTTGGAACACTACTGTAGTATCAATTGATGGCGCAATTACCAAAGGAAATAAGATCGCATTAAAATCAACCCTCGACCCTAAACGAGTATTTAAACTTACGGTTAAAGAATTTGAACCTAATAAAAAACTTAGCTGGGGTGATGCAATGGGCACACGAGTATATACACTTACTCAAAATAATGCTGGCCAAACTAATTTCACCATGAATGAAAAAATCGGTGGGCCAATATTTCCTTTGTTCGCTAAAATGATTCCTCCTTTCGATCAATCATTCGAACAATTTGCAGCAGACTTGAAGAAAGAATCAGAAACTATAATGAACTCTAAATAACCTACCCCATGAAGATTGTAAAAGTAACATACACCACCAAGGCTGAATACGCCGCACAAAACCAAAAGAACATTCAACAGGTAATGACCGACTTGCATGGCATAAACAATAAAGACATTATGTATCATGCTTGCCTGGGTGCTGATGGTAAATCATTTACACATACCGCTTTCTTTAAAACGGAAGAAGCTGAAAAGGTATTGCAAGCAGTGCCGTCGTTCAAGAGTTTTCAGGAACAACTTAAAGCAAGCGGACCTGAAGCCCCACCAAAACAAGAATTACTTACCTTAGTAGGAACATCAAAAGAATTACACAACTAAAATATACAACCATGAGCTACAAGATAGGAACCAAAGAAAAGCCATTAAAATTAAAGACTCCTCCGCTTACTTCGGAATATACCATGCATGTTGATGAGAAAGATGGTAAAGAGATATTAGTATGCACCGTTGGTAAAACCGTATTGCATTATAACATTGATGCACTTAAGGACCTGCACGCTATGTTAAAAAAGCACGGCGACTGGATGGAACTTGGCAGTGCAGACGAGCAAAAACCTGCTAAAGAAGGGACCGTTGAAGCCTGGGGACGTTCACCAAAGAACCCTGTGGGCGGATGGTATGGCATGAAAAAAGGTTTGCGCGGCCGCTTTGGTATGTATATACCACCGCTTATGGAAGCGCTTGGCCTTGCAGAAGTAACACATGATGCGAAAGGGAATAAAATGAGGGCTAAGTAATTACTTATCCTCAACTATCTGCCCTATCCAATTATCATTTTTATTTTCAACGAGCAATAGGCCAGAGCCCGAGTTTTTCATTTCTGCAACAAGTTCACCCTTATTATTCCAAAAGGCACTACGCCCGCCTGAAGGTTGCCCCCATGTGTCGCCGCCAAAGTTTGCCATAAGCACATTCATGGTATGCTTTTTGGCATAACCGCTTAATAAGCGATGTGCTTCAGGTATTCCATTAGGTGAAAAGAAAATACTTGGCACATAAAGCGTACTGCCAATACGATGCGCGTTTTCCGGATGTAACGGGTTGTCAATATCAGCACAAATGGCGAGGGCTACTTTTTCCTTACCCAGTTGCAGTATTGGATTATAATCAAACGACGATTGAAAGCAATCATCCTCACCCGTATGTAAAAACTGTTTGGTATATATTACCACAGGTTGCTTAGGGCGAATAACAAACTCCGCAATATAAAACCCAGTACTGGTCCTAATTGGTGCACCGGCAATAATTATAATCTTATTATCATCTGCTAACTTCCTAAGCGCATCAAGTCTGTCATCGTTCTCGACAAATGCAAGGTCCGCTGCTTTTTCCCGTTCATAGCCGGTAATCGACATTTCAGGAAACACAATAAGCTCAGCGCCTTTATCTGCGGCCAACTGAACTAACCTTAGGTGATCTGCGAGGTTTGCCTCTATATTATATCTTACAGGTTTTGTTTGTGCTGCGGCTAATATCATACCAATATATTATCTCAACTGAAAGTGTCTGCCAAAACGGTTCATCGGGTATTGGTCAGGGCGTTTGTAAAGACTATCGTTGTATTGTTGTAGTTCTTTATACTTCATGCCCACTACCCCATGTTCCTCAAACTGGGCATCGCCACCAATAAAACCATCGATATCGACCGCAATAAAAATAGAATCGGCGCTGCCATCGTATAATGCCTCTTGCACGTTTACATAAAACTCTCCACCTACTTTATCGAGCAAGCGGAAACCATTTTTAGGTATTACACTTAATATGTTTTTAATGTCGCCTTCGAGCGATGCAGACTTAACACCGTTGCAAAACAAACGTTGTTCTTTAATAACGAATATGTAACCCGCATTAATGGTATCCCACACATATTCGGTAGTGTTAGTAATATAAGGCCCACCCGAATCGGTTATAATACTGTCGGTATGGTACACCACAAACTTTACATTTTCGCCATACACGTCAAATGAGTTTTGTGAAGCCGCTTTTTTAATATGTTTTTTTTGCGGAAGCTTATATGCTTTAGTGGTGTGTAACGAGTCACTTTTTTGCGCCTGTACGGTTGGCGCAACAGTAATTATACATAATCCGGTGATTAGGAAGGTAATTTTCACACAGTAAAAATACATAAACCCAACTAACTAGCCATTATAGTGAAGCATATAATCAATTATAGTTCCTTCTTTATTTGCGGTGGTGTCATATTTCCAAGCTAATTTATATAATGGAGATATTTTATCATTTATCTCCTGCTTAATAACATTGGTAATAGGCTGCAACAACCCGGCAAATTGTACCCGGTGCGGAATATCAGCAGTTATTTTAGGTACTTCATCCCATATTTGTTTAAACTTCTCGTCACTTAAGTAGTTCTTCTCAAATAGGTAATGCGTTATAAAATAAGGATGTACCTTCAAAATTTTAGTTAGAAAATCTTCAAACCATATTTGTGGGTTTAACGCAATAACCTGTTGCTCTAAATGGGCCCATTCAGTATTTCCGATCAAACGGATACCTGGATTAGAATCCCAAAAATTATTAAGCCCATTTAGCATGACCTCCGCAATATAATTACCTTTATATGCTGCAAAAAACCAGGTAGAAAGCATTCTGTCTGGGCCAGGCCTATTAAAAGCAAAAAAACCGGCTTGCATATTATCTTTCAACCATTCATTTAATGGCCTAATACAAAAACATGTCGAATCTACCCAAACGCCACCATATTTACTAAGCAAAGCCAGCCTTATTAAATTTGACTTGCCTTGTACGGTTATGTCCCTTGGTTTTAAAGTAATATATTCCTGTATATTATTCTCGTCTAATAAAATCAAATTCCATTCTGGATTATATTTCTTCCATGTTTCATAACACTTCTTCACTATTGGCGGTGCGTTATCAAATCCCTGCAACCACAAAAACCAAATTGTCTTTGGCAATAAATCCATATTCACATCTTCCATAATTAATTCGTTATACTGTCAAATATAAAGACAACATCAAATACAGAAGCAGTTATACATTAAATTATTATAATTTCGGGCTTCTATGAAAATACTTGCAACACTTTTAACTTTGTTTATTTCTATTACCATTATTGCACAAAGCGTCCCCAACTACAGTTTCGAAAACTGGGGTTTTTACCGGGGCACTACTTTTGAAGCGCCTGCGCATTGGGTTACCAACGATATTCTAACAGCACGATTCAGCCCTAAATATAAAGGCTCTTCAACATCGAAGACAAGTGATGCACATAGTGGCAACTATGCTGTAAAAATGCAAGTAGTGGTCGATCATGGTGAAACAGTGAATGGCTGCGTATACTCTACAGGCAGTGTTGATTCGCTGGTTTATTTCTATTCGGGCAAGGCCAATGCAGGTTTTAATTTCGATAAAAAAGCAACATCGCTAAACGGTTATTATAAGTTCACCAGTGTTGGTGGCGATTCAGCCATATTTGGTGTAACACTTACTAAATGGAACAAAATCAAAAGTAAGCGCGACACCTTAGTTAATACGGTTTTTATTGCAGGGCACCCTGCCCCTGAATACGCTCCTTTTGTGGTTCCATTCAAATATAGGGTAGCTAACGAAATGCCCGATACTGCGTTAATTGTTATTGGTATACAATCTGCTCACGGACAAGATGCTCACTTAGGAACCACGCTTTATATTGATGACGTGGAGTTCGGAATAACTAAATAGCTACTTAGGAAAAGTAAAACGATCGTTCAGCTCATCGAGCAATTTTATAAGCATCCTGAGTTTATTCGGCACAGGCATACTTTCATTTACAAGCCCCTCGTCAATAATAGCACCATTAATTGTACGGCCATTTTCAAGTATACGTACAAAATAACCGCAACGATGGTCGGTGTTATATAATTGATTTAGAGTATCGATAAACGAAGGAGTAATAATGGTCTGGAAGGTTGTTACCAATGCCGTATCACTTGTAAATGATGCAGAGGTTGGATTATTGTCAGGCCCCCAATAAAAATCTGCATTGCCATCCTTATCAATAAATGCATCTTTATGCTTGCCACGGCAGCCATACGAAAATGCAATGCCGTTATGTTTATCTGCATTGCGCTTAAAATGAAAGGTAGCCGTAATGGTTGTGTCCTCCTGGGCAAAAAGAGTAGTACTGATAAAAACAAAAACAATAAATAGCTTGACCATTTTTTTATCCATAGATTAAATATAAATAAAAAGTCCCGCATTGCTGCGAGACTTTCTACTTAAAGGGACTTTTCTTTTACTACCTGTGTCGACCTCCGCCACCCATTGGTGCTGAACGTGCCGGTGCTGATGAGTGCTGTATTGGTGCGTAATGTTGCTGTTGTACCGGCGCATAGTGCTGTTGTTGCGCAGGCTCAGAACGCTGCACTGGTGCAGAATGTTGCTGCGGTTGAGGCGCAGGACGTTGTTGAGGTTGACTATAATAACTGGTAGCCCTTGGCACTTGATTCTGCTCAACAGGCCTTGTAGGTGCAGGCCTTGGGTTACTTCTTTCAGCGGGGGTAACTTCAGGTTTGTAGGTATGCAAATGTTGGTTATCGTAACGTTGGCCTGGTGCAGTTGTAGGGCGAACGGTTACTTGCCTGATATTGGTATGTGTAACAGCAGCTACTTCCTCGCGGCGAGGGCCTGCAGCATAAGCTACATGATGTCTTTCATCGTAATGTGTAATAGGCACCACGGTAGAGTGTGCATATAAATACTCAGAATGTGAGCGTGGTACATAATGCCTCCAAACATAACGGTCGTTTATATATCGGTCGCCACAAAACACCCACCATGCGGCCGGTATACCATAATCTCCATAATAACCTACTGTTATATCCATTCCCCAGCCAAGCGGAGCCCAACCGTAGTATCCGTCTGTATGTCTCCAGCAAACCCATGCAGGGCCCCAGGTAACATCAGGTATCCAAAACCAACCATAATCGGCTTCATACTCCCAACGGCCATAGTGGAATGGTGCCCATCCCCAACTATAATCCGACACCCATGTCCAACCGTAATCGGTATACACCCAGTGGCCATTGGTAGAATAAGGGACAAAACCTACATCGGCACTTGGTATCCACACATAGCCATAGGTAGGCATATTAACCCATTGGCCATAAGGTGATAGTTGGTCATAAAAAGTTTGAGTAGATACCGGAGCTTGATCCTGTTCGGGCGGAGCCACTTGCTGTGCCTCTTGCGAATCTAATTGTGCGTCCTGCGGCGAAATAACGGTATCACCTGCATCGGCAGGTTGCATTTGTTGGTCGTCTTGCGAAAAACCAGCCAGCGGCAGAGCGCATAACAGTGCTCCTATTACCGCATATTTTCTGAGTTGTGTTTTCATCTTCTATTGGGGTTTGTTAAAACTATTTTTCATTTTTATTTTACAGTACCAAAGTTAGCAGAATTAAATGAACATAATATGAAGAGTATTGCCTTTCCGCCATATGTTATATCGAGTTAGTCGAATAGACAATAGATGTTAATTAGTGTTAAATACCGATTTTGTTTACATTTACATATTGCGTAAAACATAATTTCAGGCCATAAACCATACAAACCTAACAAGGCATGACCTTAGAAAAACCTAACCGTATTACTTCCATCGATTTCCTGCGCGGACTTATAATGGTGGTAATGGCATTAGATCACTCCCGCGATTTTTTACACTTCGATGCCTGGATACATAGCCCGACAGATTTCACGTATACTACTCCTATATTATTCCTTACCCGTGTGGTAACCCATTACTGTGCTCCTAACTTTATATTACTGGCAGGGTTATCGGCTTATTTATACGGCCAAAAGGCAGGCAGTAACCTTACTAAGTTTTTATTTACCCGAGGTTTGTGGCTTATAATACTCGAGTTTACCCTATTTAAATACTTATGGACGGGCGCGTACTTTAACAACAACTTTACTGCGCTGGTTATTTATGCCATTGGTATTACTATGATATTTTTGGCTGTATGGCACAAATTGCCTTATCGCATTGTGCTTGCAACCGGTTTACTCATCGTTTTCCTGCACAACTTTACCGACCCTTACAAATTAAGCCCGGATACTATGTTGGGTAAGTTTTGGTCGTTGTTACACGTAATGAGGCCAATTGGGTTGGGACCAATACATGTATTTGTGTTATACCCGGTATTACCATATTTCGGGCTTATTTGCCTTGGCTATTGTTTGGGTAAATTATATACCCCTGCATTTACAGCCGAGCGCAGACAACGCGCACTGCTTTTAATGGGCGCAGGCAGCATCGTGTTGTTTATAGCCTTGCGTGCATTTAATACGTATGGCGATGCTAACCACTGGGCACCTATTACCTGGATGGGATCAACAGCATCTAACTTACTATACTCTACCTTATCGTTCATAAACACAACAAAGTACCCTTGCTCACTACTTTACATTTTAATGACGGTGGGGCCTGCACTTATATTATTATCTCTCGCTGAAAGATTTGGACCTAACCCTATTAGCAGTTTCTTTATAAACATTGGCCGTGTACCTATGTTCTATTATATATTGCACCTGGTAATGTTCAGGCTGATTGTTACTATTATGCCTAGTTGGCACAATGGTGTGCATTTGGTTACTGTTTACTTTGCATGGGCCTTTGTGGTATTGGTACTTTATTACCCTTGTGTATGGTACAGCAAATACAAAGCAGCACATCCTGAGAAATGGTACCTGTCGTACATTTAATTAAGAATTAGATACTGATTAGTGGGTATACGCAGTATCGCATAAGCTATATACCCATTTCATGCTATCTGGGAAAGCCATACCCGCATATCTGTAATCTTTAGGACCAATAAGTACGTGTGAGTAACTAGGATTAAGAGTATCGAATACAATAAGAAAATATTTACCTATCATGGTGTTATAAGAACAATGATAAGCAGGAATGTGCTGAACATAAAATTTGTAATGATATTCGAAAGAATATTTTATAGATCCCTCATACGAACCTTTACTTCCTGGAACCCATTGTATAAATCGACAATGACTAAACCCTTTATGTAGCAATATCTCATCAGGTTTATTACTGTTGAAATAAATAACAAAAAACATGGCTACAAAAAAAACTGCAAGAATCCTTATTGTAATAATATTTTTTTGTATTTGTAATCGCAAGTAGTTCATGATGTTTTATGTGGTGTCTTCAACAAATTTAATGCAATAACTTGAGCCAACCAATTTAAATTCAGTAATTCATTACTTTCGTATAGTTAATAATTAAAACATGAAAAAGAGCGCATTATTTATTTGCCTTGTATATTGCAGCTTACTAAAAGCACAAACTAACTGCAAAAACTTCAAGTTCGATATTACTGATAGCGTTGGCAATACAGTTAGCGTTAGTGCATTATCGTACACTATTATATACCATGGCACAACAAAAAAGACAGACACATTGAAACAGTTCCTAACCCGCGATACTGCCATTGATGGCTATAACCTTGGCGTTGGTTGCGATAAAGACACTGTACGCACGCAAAAAATATTGATACACCAGAGCGATAAAAGCATGGTTATTATTTCAAACAAACGTGGCTTCCCGACAATGAACGATTTAAACCAGCCTATGGAGACCATTACCATTGGCTTTAAGCCCAATTTTACGTTTTATTGGGATGGTGAATTTGACAAGGCACATAATATGCGCTTTAGGCTTGAGAAGGGAATAAAGACCAAATAAATATCTAGCCCGTTCCCACTCCTTCTCAACAAAACCTCACCCTACCCTCTCCTTGAGCAAGGAGAGGGATAAAGGGTGAGGTCAAAAAGAATAAACACTACTTTTGCTCAACAAACCCCAGTTATGAAAAACATATTAATTCTTGTTGTAACCTTCACTTTCTTCACTGCTTGCGCACAAACCAAACAACCTGATGTTGGCGATACCATACCTATGTTCACCTTAAAGAACCAGGATGGGAAGACTTTCAATATGAAAGATTCGCTAGGCAAAAAGATGATCGTGATATTTTTTTACCCGAAAGACGAGAGCGCTGTTTGTACCAAAGAAGCCTGTACATTTAGAGATAGTGCTAGCCTGTTTGCACAAGTTGGTGCTATTGTTGTAGGTATTAACCAAGGCACAGTTGAAAGTCACAAAAAATTTCAGGAACATTATAACCTGCCTTACCAATTACTGAGCGACCCTGATGAAACAGTAATAAAAGCTTTCGGTGTGCATGGCACTTTACTTACCGACCGTGTAACTTTTGTAATTGATAAAACCGGTGTCGTGGTATTTAAATATCACAGTATGACCAATGGTACCAAGCATGCATCAGAAGTTTTACAGTACCTGAGAGAAGCGAATAAAAAGTAGAATTATTTATTCTAAACTTATATCCTACTTAATTTTATCGGTAAATAGTAATAATTCGCCTACTAATTCATTTAATTAAAAGAAAAAAATATGGATTGGCTTTAAGCAGTAATACTTTCGCATCACGTTTATCTACAACCCCTTCCTGCGCCAAAACATTCTCTCCCTCCTAATCTTTACTTGGCGAAAAACTGAGCAATCAGGAAGGGGTTTCCTTTTACAAAAAAATCATCGATTGTATTCAGCTATTGAAATAAGACTTTACCTTGTTTATAGAAATATTAAAATAAACTGGGCTATTGGCTGTAACTTGCTTACAGTTTATTATTAAAACCAGAAAAAAATGAAAAAGTTAATTTTAATATTACTATTGAGTGTAGCCGTTTTCAACCAAGGTTGTGTTGTAGTTTTTCATGGTCACCATTGGCATCATGAACACTAAGCTGAAACCGGGAGTTGTATTACTTCCTGATTTTAGCCATTGCCTGCATAAACTTTGAAGGGTTTATAGGCTTAACTAGGTAATCAGCAATGGTGAGGTCTGATATTTCAAACACGTTTTTAACGTGTGTTGTGGTAAGTATTACGTGAGGACGTTTTTTTATTTTTTTCAGCAGCTCTACACCTTTCATATCCGGCATTTCGATGTTTAAAAACAAAATATCAATTTTTTCATTATTTAAAGTCTCCAGGGCATCGAGCGGATTTGAGCAGGCCTTAACTAATGTTAAATAGTTCAACTGTTTAATAAGGTCTGAAAGAATGTTTTTCGACACATCATCATCCACAATAACACAGTTCATGTAGTCTTACGGGTTGGGGTTTATACTTTTTACTGAGCATTTACAAAATGAACACTAAGATACAAAACAGGCGTAACCTTATTCTGTATACGAAAATCTTTTCAAATATTACATTTTAAAAACGACTGAAAACAAGCAAGTTGTGTTCAAATATACGTATTTATACCTAATCAATTTTAGGTATTTATACCTATAAAAAATGCAGCTTATTGTAGCGGGTTTAACTGTTTTATAAAATTATCTTTATAAATAGCACCTATAGGTATGGATACATCGTTTATGTAAATAGTAGTATCCTCCACTTTCTTAACATTATCAAGCTGTACTATAAAAGAGCGATGAACGCGAACAAACTTATTAGGTGGCAATTTACCTTCAATAGACTTAAGGGTAGTGTGCAAAATAAACTTTTGCCCCTTAGTATTTACCGTTATGTAATCGCCCAAGGCCTCTATCCACAATATTTCATTTATTGGTACCTTATTAAGTACTGAATCTTTCTTTATAAAAAAGAAATCTTGTGAAGCTCCTTTAGCTTCGGCAGGATCTTTAACTTTACTAAGAGCCTTTAATAACCGTGGTAATGTAACTGGCTTAATAAGATAATCTACCACATTTAACTCAAACGCATCAAGGGCGTATTTTTGCTGCGACGTAGTTATTATAACCTGCGGCCTGTTATCAAGGGAATTAAGCATCTCTATACCAGTCATTTCAGGCATCTCAATATCCAGAAA
>Ga0206980_1086_pt1 | contig 12659 bp, 9 predicted proteins | sample Alteio_BWMinCont_20_FD_153494 | JGI IMG/M metagenome (GOLD analysis project Ga0206980, IMG submission 153494) | Enriched cells from forest soil in Barre Woods Harvard Forest LTER site, Petersham, Massachusetts, United States -... | ecosystem: Environmental > Terrestrial > Soil > Temperate forest >...
GCGCTGTATTTGCAATTGGGCGCCCAGTTCGCCGGCTTCGCGCAAGTCCTGGTTTACATCGGCGCGGTGGCCATCCTGATCGTATTCGCCATTTTGCTTACGCGAGGCAATGAACTGCCGGCTCAATCCGTTTTCTCGCGAACCTGGGCCGTTGGGCTCGGCATTGCGATTGTTGTCTTTGGAGTCTTGAGCGGAATGATTTTGTCCAGCCCGGCGGCGGCCCACGAAAGCGCCGTTACTGGGGCGCCGCAGGCGACGGTCCGCCAAATCGGCGACCAATTGATGAGTAAATACATTTTGCCTCTCGAGGTCACGGGCCTCCTCTTGACCGCCGCGCTCATCGGCGCCGTCATCATCGCCATGCGCGAAAGGGAATCGCGACCCGCCGAGAGATGAAGGAGCCGCGAAACAGCCTGCCATGAACCCGTTATCCGCGTATTTGCTTCTCTCCGCGTTGCTTTTCGCAATTGGTTTGGCCGGGGCATTGACGCGCCGCAACGCCATCCTTGTCCTCATCGGCATCGAGCTCATGCTGAACTCGGCAAACCTGAACTTCATTGCCTTCTGGCGTTACGGCCCGAATCCGGAATTGCCCATCGGCATTGTCTTCGTGATTTTCTCGATTGGCGTGGCGGCGGCGGAAGCGGCGGTCGGTCTGGCCCTGATTATTTCCATTTACCGGCATTACCAAACCACAAATGTGGATCAGATGGACTCGATGAAGGGATAATTCGATACCGTGAATTGGTGCTTGCAGTATCTTTGGCTGATTCCCGCGTTGCCGCTGGTGGCGGCGGGGCTGACGGCTTTGGCGAAACAACGCCATCGCCGGTTTGCCGCGTCGATGGCGATCGGCTCGATGGCGATCGCGCTGGTGTTGGCCTACGCGGCTTTCGTAGAAACCCTTCGAAATTCGGGTACCGAGGGGGTGGTCCGTCAGGTCCACAACTTCCGCTGGTTTCAATTTGGCGACTCCTGGTTGGAGTTGGGCTGGGTGCTCGATCCGTTGACGGCGGTCATGCTCGTGATGGTGACTTTCGTCGGCCTGCTTATTTTCATTTACAGCGTCGGCTACATGGCTCACGACGAAAACTTCACGCGTTTCTTTTGTTTCCTGTCGTTTTTCGCGGCCGCGATGCTGGGGGTGGTCATTGCCAATAGTTTGCTGCTGCTGTTCATTTGCTGGGAACTGGTGGGCTTGACGTCTTATCTGCTGATTGGATTCTGGTATCACAAACCCAGGGCGGCGGCCGCGGCCAAGAAGGCCTTTATCACCACTCGCATAGGAGATCTGGCTTTCCTGCTCGGAATGGTTTGGCTCTATTCACAAGCCGGCACGCTGTTGTTCTATGATGACGGCAAAGGTTGTCTCGAACAAGGTGCCATGCTCAGTCTCATGGCCCAGACCACGAGCATAGGAATGACGGCTTCGACCGGCATCGCGCTGCTGATTTTCTGCGGCGCGATCGGCAAATCGGGGCAGGTGCCCCTTCATGTCTGGTTGCCGGACGCCATGGAAGGGCCGACACCTGTCAGCGCTCTCATCCATGCCGCAACCATGGTGGCAGCCGGAGTGTTCCTCGTGGCCCGAGTCTATCCGTTGATGGAGGCGGGTGATCCTGCGGCACTGGAAGTCGTCACCTGGGTTGGCGTGGTCACCGCTGTTTTCGCCGCGAGCATTGCCGTGACGCAGACGGACATCAAACGGATTCTTGCTTATTCCACCGTGTCACAACTTGGATTCATGATGATGGGACTGGGCATGGGAGGCGTGGCAGTGGGAATGTTCCATCTCATCACGCACGCCTTCTTCAAAGCACTGCTGTTCCTGGGCGCGGGCTCGGTCATCCACGGCTGTCGGGAAGAGCAGGACATCAATTACATGGGAGGCTTGCGCAAGTTCATGCCCGTAACGTTTGCAACCTACGCCATCGGCATGATGGCCCTGAGTGGAGTGCCGATTTTCTTTTCCGGCTTTTGGAGCAAGGACGATATCCTTCACGCAGCCCATGCTTGGAACATTTCGCGGTGGCCTTTTTATCTGGGCATCGTCGGCGCATTTTTGACTGCCTTTTACATGACGCGGCAGGTCTGCCATGTTTTTTTCGGTAACAGCCGCCTGGAACTGGGCAAGACAACACGCTCCGAGCGACGGACCGTGGAACATGGTGGCGCGCGGAGCCAGGAGCATCCCCACATCGAACTGGATCCGCATCCACACGAAAGCCCGGCGATAATGCTCGTTCCTTTGGTTATCCTGGCTTTTTTCGCAATCGTTTTGGGCTTCATCGGAACGCCGGCATGGCGGTGGTTTCAAACATTCCTGACTGGCGGCAAACCAGAATTTGATTTCGCCAAACTGCTCGAACCGGAAACGCTCCGCTTGATTCTCCTGTCGAGCGCCGTCGTCTTCGCCGGCATTGGTTCGGGTTGGTGGCTTTATGGCCGGCGACCGCTGGCTGGCACGCAGGAAATCGATGTCCTGGAGCGAATGCGGCCCGATATTTTTGGCCTCTTGAGACGCAAGTATTTCGTGGATGAAATCTATGAGGCGACGATTGTTCGATTCAACGCCTGGTTTGCCAAGGCGTGCGACTGGCTGGACTACTGGGTCTGGAATGGCGCTGTGCAATTGCTGTCGCATTTGGTCCTTGGCCTGTCCTGGGTGAATCGTTTTCTCGACGATCATCTGGTGAACGCCAGTTTTGATGAAGGTTGCCGCGAAGTCAGCAAAGGTGGCCGCATCATGTCGCGCCTGCAGGACGGGCAAGTGCAGAATTACCTGCGCCTGATCGGGATCGCGCTGACGGTGCTGGTGTTGCTTTTGATTTGGGGTTGCCGGGCGTCATGAACACATTTCCGTTTATTACCATTCTCACATTGGTGCCGCTATTTGGCGGATTGACCATAATCGGTCTCGGCAAGCAAAGAAAGGAACTCGCGCGCTGGCTGGCCTTGGGCTTCGCTTTCCTCAGTCTGGCCCTGGCGCTGACGATGTGGTTTCGATTCGATCCCGCTTCCGGCGACTTTCAGTTCTCCGAGACGCACGACTGGATAGACACTCTGGGCATTCAGTATCGAGTTGGCGTCGACGGGCTTGGCCTGCTGATGGTATTGCTTTCGGCATTGATAGCGCCGATGGCGATTCTGGCGTCGTGGAAGACCGAAGCGCGCGCTTCGCTGTACTTCGCGCTGATCCTTTTCCTGCAGACCGGCTTGTTTGGGACGTTTACGGCCCTGAATTTCTTTCATTGGTTTCTCTATTGGGAACTGAGCCTGATCCCGGCCTTTTTTTTAATCAAACTTTGGGGCGGACCGGCGCGCACAACTGCCGCAACGCAATTCTTCGTTTACACCATGGCGGGAAGCGTGGCTCTGCTGCTTGCTTTTCTGGCCCTTTATTTGGCGACCGGCACTTTTGATTTCACTAAACTGGCTGAACTCGGACGGAACGGATTGCTGGAGCCGGCGCTTGCCGCGAAACTCGGTTGGTACAGCCTCACCTCGAGGCGATTGACGTTATTGATCTTTGGAGGCGCGTTCCTTGGCTTCGCGGTGAAAGTGCCTTTGATGCCGTTTCATACGTGGCTTCCTTCGGCTTACGCCGAAGCGCCCACGGGGACAACGATGCTGCTTACCGGCGCCATGTCCAAGATGGGCCTTTATGGTTTTCTGCGCATCCTCCTGCCGATTTTCCCTTCACAAATGCGCCATATGCTGACGCCCCTGCTATGGCTCGCGGTCCTCACGATCATCGTTTCGGCAAGCGCGGCCTTTGCTCAGAAAGATCTCAAGCGCGTGCTGGCTTATTCTTCCATCAATCACCTCGGCTATTGTTTGTTGGGTATTTTTGCGGTGCTGAGTTCGAGCACTCTCGCCGCCGCCCCGGCGGTGGAGAAGGCCGCCGCGCTCAACGGCGTGTTTTTGCAAATGTTCAACCACGGCCTGACGGCGGCCAGCCTGTTTTGGTTCGTAAGCCTCTTGGAGCAGCGTAGCGGAGGCTTGCGCGGACTGGACGATTTCGGCGGCCTGCGCCAGGTCGCGCCGGTGTTTTGCGGATTGATGGGCATTGCCTTGTTCGCCTCGCTCGGCCTTCCGGGGCTCAACGGCTTCATCGGCGAATTCCTCATTTTCAAAGGCGCCTTCCCGCTGGCCACCTGGGCAGTAGCTCTCTCCGTACTCGGCCTGCTCGTCACGGCGATTTTTATTCTCACGATTTTGCAGCGCGTTTTCAACGGGCCACTCCACGAAAAATGGGCGAACCTGCCCGATTTGACGGTGACGGAGCGAGTGGTGGTGATTCCTGCCATCGGGCTGATGCTGTTGCTTGGTCTCTGGCCTCAGTTGGTGCTCGGCCTCGTTAATTCGACTGTCCTTGGAATGGTTAGTTACCTGAAGTTTTGATGGGGCATGAGCACGGACGCAAACACAGTGACGGGAAGCGATGCAGATAATAAAGGGCTACACTGACCATGCTCGCCTGGACGATATATATTTCTTTTCTCGGGGTGCTGGCGCTAATGGTCGTACCGACAAGCAAGGCCCCGACAGCTCGAATGATCGCCATGCTCGCGGCGGTCGGGAGCTTCGCAGTCGCATTGGCGAGCTTTTTCCATTTCAAGCCGAACCATACCATCGAAATAACCAACGTGGACTGGATTCCTTTGCTGGGAATCCGCTATCACCTCGCGGCCGATGGGATTAGCATGGTCCTGGTTTTGCTCACGGGCCTCGCGGCGATTACCGGCATCCTTTTTTCCTGGAACATCGAGCATCGCGCCAGGGAATTTTTTGCCTTTTACCTCGCGTTGATCGGCGGTGTGTATGGAGTTTTCCTGAGCTTCGATTTGTTTCTGCTGTTCGTCTTTTATGAGCTGGCAATCATTCCCAAGTATTTCCTGATCGCGATCTGGGGCTCGACGCGCAGGGAATATGGCGCGATGAAACTGGCGCTGTACTCCTTCATCGGGAGCGCGATGGTTTTCGTGGGTTTGATTGCCGTTTACGTCGCGGCCGGCGCCAGGACGATGAGTCTGGCGGAGTTGGCGGGATTCCATTGCTCCCATGGCTTTCAAATGTGGGCGTTCCCGCTCGTCTTCGTCGGTTTCGCCATTTTGGCGGGCTTATGGCCATTTCACACCTGGGCGCCGACCGGCCACGTCGCGGCCCCGACGGCGGCCTCGATGCTCCTTGCCGGCGTGGTGATGAAACTTGGCGCCTACGGGTGCCTGCGCGTTGCGCTGACACTTTTCCCACAAGGCCTCGAAAGCTGGGGCTTCTCGGTGTTGGGCTTTGGTTCGTGGGCCGATGTGCTGAGCGTGATGGCGGTCGTGGGCATCGTGTATGGCGCGATGGTGGCGCTGGTGCAAAAAGACTTCAAATTCGTCATCGGCTACTCCAGCGTCAGCCACATGGGTTTCGTGCTGCTCGGGTTGCTTACTTTGAACACAACCGGCCTAAACGGCGCGGTATTGCAAATGTTCTCGCACGGAATCATAGCTGGGCTGTTGTTCGCCGTCGTTGGACGAATGGTGTATGACCGAACACACACGCGGGACCTGGGGGAGTTGCAGTCAATGCATTTGAGCAAACTGATTCCTTTTGCGTCGGTCACGTTCACGATCGCGGCCATGGCCTCCATGGGCCTGCCCGGATTCAGCGGGTTTGTGGCGGAGTTGCAGGTTCTCGTTGGCGCATGGGCGGCGTTTCCCACTCTGGCCGTTTTGGCTGGCCTGGGGATTCTCGTTGGGGTGGCTTACACGCTACGGGCGCTGCAGAAAGCCTTCTTCGGCGAACAAGATGACGTCGAGAACTCCGCTGCAACGCAGGCCACTAGGCATCCGGTGCTGGCGCCGATCACGGTGCCGGAGCGCGCGGGCGCCCTGCTTCTTATGGGGACCACGCTGTGGATAGGCCTTTTTCCGGGAACGCTGCTGAACTTGATCGCCACCAGCTTTAATTCGCCGCTCTTCGAATGGGTCAGGAAGGGCGCCGGACCGTAACGACGACGGGAATTCATCATGAGTTATCTTGAAGTTCTCAAACTTGCGGTTCCGGAAACGATCGTCGTGCTTGCGGGGTTGATCGTACTGGCGGTGGATTTGCTGGAACTGCGTGAACTGCCGATGCGCCTGCGCTTAGGAATCGGCGCGATGATTTCCGGTGCGGGATGCCTTGTGGCCATTGGTTGGATGCTGGCTCTGCCTGAGCAGGGGAATTTGGCCGACGGAATGTTGGTGGCGGATCCGCTGACTCGGCTCGTCAAAATTGCTCTGCTTGTTCTGGCGATTTTTACAATCGTGATTTCGTTGGGGACGGATTTTACGCCGCACGTCGGCGAGTATTTTGCCCTGATCTTGTTGGCCGTCGTCGGAATGATGTTCCTGGTGGGTGCGGAGGATATTCTAATGATCTTCATATCGCTCGAATTGACCAGTCTTTCGCTCTACATCCTGACTGCTTTCGACAAACGCAGTGTCAAATCGGCGGAGGCAGCGTTGAAATATTTTCTGTTCGGCGGAATGGCGGCGGCCTTTACCCTCTTTGGTTTGAGCCTGCTGTATGGACTCTCGGGCGCGACGAATCTTGGCCGAATCGCGGCGGCGATTCACGGTCCCAGGCTCGATCCGCTGCTGCTCGTCGCGATCGTGATGACGGTCATCGGCTTCGGATTCAAAGTGGCCGCGGTGCCATTCCATCTCTGGGCGCCGGATGCTTACGAAGGGGCGCCAACGCCGAGCGCGGCGTTCATCGCGTCGGGTTCCAAAGTGGCGGGCTTTTTTATATTTGCGAAGGTAATGATGCTTGGGTTCGCTGGGGCGGAAGGGAGCGGGGCATGGCGGGACTACGCCCCCGGGTGGATGCCGGTGTTGGCCGTCGTGGCGGCAGCTTCGATGGTGCTGGGCAATTTCGTGGCCATCGTCCAGGACAGCGTGAGGCGATTGCTGGCGTACTCCGCCATCGCCCATGCCGGCTATATGGTGCTCGGCGTGATGGCTTGCGGCAGCCAGGGACTCAGCCCTCTGGTATATTACGTGATTACTTACGCCGTGACGACTCTCGGCGCTTTTGGGGTCGTCTCGGTCGTTCAACGGCAGACAGGAGGCGACCGTCTCGCGGACTTCGCCGGGCTGAGCCGTAGGGCCCCGATATTGTCTTTTTGCATGATGATTTTCATGCTTTCCCTTGCGGGGATTCCGCCGCTGGCCGGCTTTTTCGGGAAATTTTATTTGTTCGCGGCTGCAATGAGGACCGGGCCCAAAGAGTTCGGCTTGCTTTGGCTGGTAGCACTGGCCGTGGCGACCAGTGCGGTGTCCCTTTATTATTATCTTCAAGTGCTGAAGCAAATTTATGTCCGCGAGTCGCCTGCCGACGCGGGCGTCCTCGGGACACCTGTTTCAATTCTGGCAGGAGTGGCGTTGCTGGCGGTGATCGTGGTCGTGCTTGGCTGCGCACCCAACCTTCTGCTTGCAAAACTGGCCTGCACCGTTGCCAGCCCGATGGCGGCAGGTGTTGCGAAGTAATTGCCTCTGCTTACGAATGGTTGTGCCAGAACAGCCAAAGCAGGACCGTCCAACCAATCAGGCCCACATAAAGCGAAACCTGCGCCGGAACGAGCCGCCCCCAGAGCAACGAGCCGAAGTAAGATACGATTCCGGCAGAGCCAAGAATCATCCACAAGACCCCAGGGTGGGACTTGCTCAAAAGCGAATGCCCAAGTTGGATGCCCACCGCCAGGCCTGCAGGGACCAGGGCGAAGTATCCGAAATTGTATCGATGGTCTGTGGAACCCGAATCCTGTGCTCGATCCGTCCGCGTCAGGCGCGCCAGCCGCATGAATTGCCACATAATCAAAAATGAAATAGCAATTCGTGTACCGTTCTTGGACACGCTCAGTGTTTGTCATAAGCAATGGCCTCCGGTTTGCGGTTTTGGGAATCTACCCGTTTGACATCGAACGGAGGCGAACTCAGTCTTTGAAAGGTGATCACCGACGATATAGCACCGAGCATGACTTCGTTGGCGCGCGCCGTGACGCGCGCGCCGATGTTTTTGGCCAGGCACTTGTGGGTCTGGCCGCTCGTTGGCGCCGTCGCCATCAGCCTCGCCGGCATTTGGGTGCGCAACCGCGTGGACACCACCACGCGGGCCGAACTGGCTTCGCGCTTGCAAACCCTTCTCAATGCGGACGTCGCCGCCCTGCGCCTGTGGTTCAACAAACAGAAATACGATGCAAAGGCGTTTGCGTCCGACGTTCGCATGCGCGAGGCCATCGTGGATCTCGCAGCTATGGGTCAAGACGCCGCGACGACACCGGAGGCCCTGGCGGATGCCGAACCGGCGCAGGCCCTTCAGACCTGTTTGAAACCGTTGCTCGAGGCCCAGCATTATCTCGACTATGTGGTAGTGGCGCCGGACAAGCGGATTCTCGCGTCGCCGCACCGTTTTCAGGTGGGCCGCACCGCGCCTCCGGGGTACGAGCTGTTCCTCAAGCGCGCCCTGGCGGACATGATCGCCGTGTCCCGTCCGTTTGCCCGCGAGGCCTCGGCGAGCCAGCGCGCCGAAGGCCCGACCATGTTCGTGGCCGCGCCCGTCAAAACCACCAACGGCGTTATCGTCGCCGTGCTCGGGCTGCGCATGAAACCCGAGGAGGAATTCAGCAGCATCTTCTCGGTCGCGCGCATGGGCGAGACCGGCGAGTCCTACGCGTTCGATCGGCGCGGCGTGATGTTGACGGCGTCGCGTTTTGACGAGCAATTGCGCGGATTGGGGCTCATCACCAACGGCCCGGATGCCACGTCCATTCTCAGCCTGAAACTCCTGGACCCGGGCGTGAACCTGAGTCAGGGCGAGCATCCGAAAGTGGCGCGCGAAGACCTGCCGCTGACGCGAATGGCCGATTCGGCAACCAAAGGCAATCGCGACGTCGACGTCGAAGGCTACCGGAATTATCGCGGCGAAAAGGTCGTCGGCGCCTGGGCCTGGCTGCCGGAGTACAATATGGGCGTGGCCACGGAAGTGGCCTCGGACGAGGCGTTTCAGAACCTCTACACGTTGCGTCAGGCATTTCTGGTTTTGTTCGGCTTGCTGGTATTGAGCGGCGGCGGCATCTTTTTCTTCACGCTGATGGTCGAGCGATTGCAGGCCTCGGTGCGCAAGAGTGCCCTGACCGCGCGGCGGCTCGGCCAATACGTCCTGATGCAGGAAATCGGCCGCGGCGCCAACGGTATGGTTTACCGCGCGCGCCACGCGCTGCTCCGCCGACCCGTCGCCGTCAAGCTCCTCAGCCCCGACATGACCAACGCCGCGAGCGCGGCCCGCTTCGAGCACGAAGTGCAGATCACGAGCCAATTGACACACCCGAACACCGTGGCCATTTACGATTACGGGCGCACGCCCGAAGGCCTGTTCTATTACGCCATGGAGTATCTCAGCGGCATCGAGCTTCATCAACTGGTGCGCAAGTTCGGTCCTCAACCCGCGGGCCGGGTCATCCACATCCTGCGCCAAGTCTGCGGTTCGCTCGCCGAAGCGCACGGCATCGGCCTCATCCACCGCGACATCAAACCGGCGAACGTCGTTCTGACGCAGCGCGGCGGGGCCGGCGACATCGTCAAGGTTCTGGATTTCGGGCTGGTGAAGGCCCTGCACCAAAGTCCCTCGGCGGCCGACACCGCGAAGGCCGTCGTGGGAACGCCACATTTCATGTCGCCGGAAGCCATCGAACGGCCCGACACCGTGGACGCGCGCAGCGACCTCTACTCGCTCGGCGCCATTGGATATTGGCTACTCGCCGGCAAGACGCTTTTCCAGAGCGACAAAGTCGAGTCGTTGCTGGACCAGCATGTCAAAGTGGAACCGCTCCCGCCGTCGGCGCGGTCGCGTTTCCCGGCCTCGGCGGATCTTGAGCAACTCATCATGCAATGCCTGGCCAAAACGCCCGGGGAACGGCCGCCCAGCGCCCAGGCTTTGGACGACGCGCTGGCCCAATGCTCCGCAGCCGGCTCCTGGACGCCGGCCGATGCCGACGCCTGGTGGCGGGAGAACGCGGCCGCCTTCGAGGCCGCGCCGGTGACGACCATGGCCGAAAAAACGCTCATCATCGCCCCGCGGGCGTGAGGACTCCATTAGCCGCGCCCGCTCGTGCGCTGCTGGCGATGACTTCTCCCGTTACAGATTGACACATTTTCGCCGCGCATTAAATTGGTCCCGTGAATATCGCTCTGCCGCGGAATTTGGAAGATTACATTGCCGAACTCGTTCGCACCAGCGGTTACAAAGGATCGGACGAAGTCGTGCTGGAAGCGTTGAGCGAGCATCAAGCCCGTCGCCGTGGCCTGGAGGTTGTGATGACGCCAGAGCTGGAACGCTTGCTGGATGAGGGTTTGGAAGACCTGGATCAGGCCCGAACCACTGACGATCTGCGCCGCCGGTGATGAACCGGGCCAGATTTAGTCCGAGGGCCGCGCGCGACCTGGACGAAATCTCGGAGTACATTGCCGCCGACAATCCCGAAGCAGCGGAACGTGTCCGCCGACTCATCCTCAACACAGCCGATTTCCTCGCACAGCATCCTGAACTGGGACGCCGCATCCACTAAGGAGCCGCGCGTCACCAAAAAGTCCGCTGGTTTGTCCTGCCGAAGTTTCGAAATTATCTGGTTTTCTATCAACCGTTCCAGGAAACCATCGTGGTCGTTCGCGTCCTGCATGCGGCGCAGGATTGGACTCGGTACTTTTCTCCCTGAGGTGGTTCGCCGCGTCGGCAGCTTTGCCTTGATTCCAATTCCGGGGGGCACAATCAAGGCGCTACCCTCGCGAGGGACGCAGAGTCTGAAAACCCCCTACCCAGCCCGAACAATTCCTTAACCACCGAGACGCGACGAACGCAGAGGAAGACGCCGCGCAGGGGGCGAAGCAACCAACATGGCCTTAACCGCAGATGGCACGAGTAGGCGCGGTTGCCCAACCTTAATTCACTTCCATCGACTTTCAATGGAATAAGAAAGTCCTGAATATTCTCCCTCTCTGCGATTCGTTGTGCCATTTCACGTTCACCCGTTGGTTTCCTCTTTCGCAACGAATGTTCAGAGAGAAGAGCCAGCATTCGAAATGTTCGGTTTCTGATCGCATCGTCTATGGCTTGTGGCCATGGTTCTCCGCCTAGTAACCGCATTTGATCAAACCAAACAGCAAAGCCACAGGCGGCCAATTTCCGTGCGAGCCATTTTGCCAAAAGCCCATCCTCAACTGCGTAACTGATAAAAAGGTGTGAGCGATTTGTCGCTTCTTCAGCGCAAGCGGGAAGGTCGCCGTTGGCTGTGACGCTAGAAACAGAATCGCTGTCCCGCACGCTTTTTTCTGACAGTTTGGGCTGGCTCCGCGAAGTTGAGCATGCAGCGAACCGGACGGCGAGCGCAGCTTGAAAAGATGCGTGATCACGTGGATTCGGCCAAACCAGCGCACCTTTTTGCCGAAGCGCATCGATTCCCTTACCAGCGTCCGGACTCACACGAACGAATACCGGGACAAATCTGTGTTGCTCCAGTTGTTCAATAGCACCAGACCAAGTTCCGCCCTTTCCGAAATCTGAACTTACGACTAAGGCCGCATCTGCCAACGCATAAATCACTTTGTTGCGCTGCATCGCGTTACCAACGTTGAAGCCCGCGGCTGGGTCGTACGGTGAGATGAGCACAAGCTTTCCGTCGATTAGTCCTTCCCGATGATCGCGCGCCAACGCCGCGCGTTCGAGATCGTCGGCAAGAACACCAACCACGTTACCACCTGCCAGCGACGCGCCACCCATGGCCGCCACATCGACGCCGCGAGCTCCTCCAGAGATGACCGTGCGCTGTGACTCCGCCGCGAGGGTGCCGACATCTCGTGCGTATTCTAGCAGTTGAGCATCCACATGCCTCGATCCAACAACCGCCAGGCCTCCTGTTTCAAGAAGTTGTGGATCTCCGCAACCGTATACGAGGGGCGGCGCATCCTCCTTAAGCCGAGCCTTTAGTCGTCTCGGATACTCAGGGTCAGCACGGCTTACGACCCAAATTGCGCGGGCAGACCATCGTTCAAACGCCTGGCTGAGAAGAAATCCTCGTGCAAGCAATTGTTCGAGCCGAGAAGCATCAGTGACATTTCTGCATTTATCCAAAATGCGTGCGGCATTCGCGCCAAGCAAATCTGCCGGCTCAACGCCTAGCTCGTATAGCAATCGAGCAAGCTTGCTGTATTCAGTAAAGGTTAACAATTCGGCCGAATGGTCGCGACGTCCGACGATGAGCGGAGCGGTCAGCAACAGAATTGCCTGAGTATTCGATGTCAGTGGCGCGATCATTCGTCAGCGTGTGCCGTTGAAGCCAAGGCTAGAGGATACACCGGTCCGCTGCCGTTCGAGGTCAAAAGATAAGCGGCGACAGTCAGTGTCCATCTAGAATCCACCATATCATCCACCAACAGCACAGGGCCAGTAGGAAGATTTCCTCGGACCCTCAGCGAACCATCCACATTCCGGGCTTGCTGACTGCCGTTTGCCATCTGCTTCTGCGCTGGACGGTCGTCTGTCTTCTCGATCACAGGGTGAAACGGCAAACTCAGGGCTGCGGCGAGACGGCGGGCAAAATCTGGCACGAGATCGGGATGGCGACGGGATGC
>Ga0206980_1085_pt1 | contig 12247 bp, 14 predicted proteins | sample Alteio_BWMinCont_20_FD_153494 | JGI IMG/M metagenome (GOLD analysis project Ga0206980, IMG submission 153494) | Enriched cells from forest soil in Barre Woods Harvard Forest LTER site, Petersham, Massachusetts, United States -... | ecosystem: Environmental > Terrestrial > Soil > Temperate forest >...
ATGTCCAGTGGGCGGACGCGATCCACAAAGTTGATCCGAAGATCAAGTTGGCAGGGCCGGTGTTTGAAGGCGTGAACAGCGATATTCAGGTGTGGCGCGACGCGCACGGCAATGTGTCGTGGTTCAATCGCTTCCTGAATTACCTCAGGAGCCACGGTCATCTGGGCGATTTGAATGTGATGACGTTCGAGCATTATCCGTTTGACCCTTGCAATCTGGGTTGGAACGATCTCTATGACGAGGCTGCGCTGGTGCGGGGGCATCGTGAAAATCTGGCGGGACGATGGATTGCCCAAGGATGTTCCAATGCAGATTACGGAGTCGAACTTGGCTTACGACACCGCTGCGCAGTATATGCAGCCCTTCGGGGCGTTATGGCTGGCGGATTATGCGGGGTCTTTTTTGACGGTGTGCGGGAAGGCGCTTTTTTATTACCAGTGAAAGCCGCTGCCCATGTATCGCGGCTGCGGAGGGTGGGGCACGTTTGGCATGTTCAACGTGGATGCGAACTACGACGTCACGCAGGATACGGCGCAGTTCTTCTCGGCGCAGATGTTGACTCAGGAATGGGTTGATCCCGTGGACGAGTCGCACTTCGTGTATCCTGCGTCGACCGACATTAAGGATAGTCATGGTCATGTGCTGGTAACAGCGTATTCGGTGCGGCGTCCGGACAAGCAATGGTCGTTGCTGCTGGTAAATAAGGATCAAGCAAATCTGCATTCCGTGGTGGTCGAGTTTCATGACTCCGCGAAGCATAGTAATCACTATTTCCAGGGAACTATCAGGCAAGTGAGCTTTGGGGGCGGACAATTATGTTTGGCATGCGAAGGGACAGAACGGATATGCCCGTCCGGATGGTCCGGCGGTGATCTCCGATCAGAGCGGGGGTAAGGGAGTGGAGTATACGCTGCCGAAAGCGTCGGTGACGGTCTTGAGAGGGGCGGTGCCGTAGGGAAAGTTGGCGCTCCGGCGTTTGTCTTTTGGCTCTGAGCGGCGTATATTGGTGTTTGGAAACTGTTGTGTAGTACCAGATTTTGGCGGAGCACACCAGTGGGCGCAAGCCCACTTTTTAGTTTACGCTCCTTTCGAAACTTCCCAACAGCCCGATAACTTATTGGTTTCATGGGATTTGAGATCGATCAGGTGCGCGAGATTGTGGAGCGGGTGGCCACCGGCAGCGGGCTCGAGGTGGTTGAAGTGGAATTGCGTGGGTCAGGTCAGGCGCGGATGCTCCGTATTGTGATTGATAAGATTCCCGCACCCGGCGTTGGTGGTGGCGATCAGTCTATTGGAGTAACGCACGAGGATTGCGCGAATCTGAGCCGGGAGGTTGGGACCATCCTCGATGTGGAGGACGTGATTCCTGGCAATTCGTATTTGCTGGAGGTTTCCTCTCCGGGGTTGGATCGCAAACTGTTGCGAGCGGCCGACTACGAGCGCTTCACTGGCAGCAAGGTGAAGCTGAAGACGCGAACTCCGGTGAACGGGAACCAGCACTTCGAGGGACGATTGCAGAGTTTTCACGACGGCCGGTTGACTCTGGAAGTGGGTGGGTCGCGGAAGAAGGCGCGTCCGGGTGATCCTGGGCCGCAGGCGTTGGAAATTGAATTGGCCAACGTCGAGAAAGCGAATCTGGTTCCAGAGATTTAAGTGTAGCCGGCAAGATGCCGGCGCTACCAAAGGTTTGATTTATGGCAAGCGAGCTTTATAACACGATCGACGTGCTGAGCAGGGAAAAGGGCATTGATCCGCAGATTGTGGTCACTGCGGTGGAAGATGCCATTGTGGTCGCCACGCGCAAGTATTACAAGACGCAGGAGAATTTGCGCGCGCAGCTCGACAAGGATACGGGCAAGATTCGTGCATTTGCGGTTAAGACGGTGGTCGAAGCTCCGGAGCAGGTGGAGGATCCCCTTCTGCAAGTCACGCTTGATGACGCCCGAAAAGTTGATCCCAACGTGGAAATCGGCGGCGAACTGCAGATTCCGAAAGTGACGGAAGGGATTCTCGGGCGCATCGCTGCCCAACTGGCAAAGCAGGTGATTTTCCAGAAGGTGCGCGAAGCCGAACGGGATACGGTTTACAACGAATACATCGGGCGGGTCGGTGAGATTGTCAATGCCACGGTAAAGCGCATCGAGGGTCCGGACGTGATTTTCGATCTGGGCAAAGCAGAATCGCGTATGCCGCGCAAGGAGCAGTCGCGCCTGGAGTCTTTCGCAATCGGAGAGCGCGTGCGGGTGGTGATTGCGCGAGTCGAGAGAGCTTCAAAAGGTCCTGCCGTCGTGGTTTCGCGCGCGGCTCCGGAACTGGTGCAGCATCTGTTTCAGACGGAAGTGCCGGAAATTTACGATGGAACGGTGGTTATCCGGGCGATTGCTCGTGAAGCCGGCGAACGCACCAAGATCGCCGTCATGTCGAAGGACAAGGACGTGGACGCAGTTGGTGCTTGCGTTGGCATGAAGGGCATGCGGGTGCAGTCGATCATTCGCGAACTGCGAGGCGAGAAGATCGACATTATCGAGTACCACGAAGACGCGGTGACTTTCGCGGAGAAGGCGTTGCAGCCGGCGAAAGTGAGCCGGGTGAGTGTGCTCGAAGGCTCTGAGAAACATCTTGAAGTTGTGGTCGACGACAGCCAGCTTTCCCTTGCCATTGGCAAGAAGGGGCAAAACGTCCGCCTGGCGGCGAAGCTGCTGGGTTGGAAGATTGACATCAAGAGCGAGGAAGAGAAGCGCCAGGAAGTCGAACAGCAGATGTCGCAGTTGGTTGCGCCGGCGTCGACTCCGCTGGCAGAAGTGCCCGGACTGGGCGAAGGCTTGATCGAAAAGTTAAGCGCGGCTGGCGTAACCACGGTGGAAGCTTTGGCCGACATGACCCCCGAGCAACTTGAGGCCATCGAGGGCATTGGTCCGAAGACGGTGGAAAAAATCAGCCTGGCAGTCAATAATTACTTTTCCAGCCTTGAAGGTGGGGAAGTGGCAGCGCCTGAAGGCGAGGCGGCAGCGGAAGTCCCTGAAGGTCAGGAGGCTTCGCCGGAAGGAACCCAAGAGGCAGCGCCGGAAGATGAGGGTGGGGTGGACCTGCCAAGTGATGAAACGGCTGAAATTGAGGTCGCGACCGAACCGGCAGAAACAGAAACCGTAGAGCAGACGCAAGAACCGCTGGAAGAGCCTGCTCCTTCCGACGGCGAAGACAAAGAGTAATGAGAACACCACGCACATTCCGCGAACGCGGGAGCGAGCAACCGAAAACCGACACCGTGAGGTTGATATGAAGACTTAGCGGGACAGTCCGGAGGAAAGAAAGGGCGGATGAGCAAGATTCGAATTAACGATCTGGCCAGGGAGTTGGAAGTCAAAAGCAAAGCGATTCTCGACGCACTTCCTGAAGTAGGGGTCACTGAGAAGAAGACGCACTCCAGTTCCGTGGAAGAGCATGAGGCGGAGAAGGTGCGCGCCTACTTGCGCGCTGCCAGCGAAGCGCAGACGGCTACCCGGCAGTCGCGGCCTAGTCGCGCCGATAGCGATGAGATTAAGACCAAGATCGATCTCTCCAATATTTCCAGACCGGGCGACGTTCTTAATGCTATTCGCAAGCAGCAGGCTCCCGTGAGTGTGGCTGCTCCTCCTGTCCGACCAACCGCCGCGGCTTCACCGGCAGCACCACCTGTTTCGACGGTGAAAGCTCCAGCGCCGCCGCCCATTTCTCACGCGCCTGCTCCGCCGAGGGTCGTTGTTCCGCAGCCTACCGTAAGGCCGACGTTTTCCGCTCCGGCGCCGCCAATTGTCCAGCCACCTGTGTCTGCTGCCGCGCCCCCAGCGATCCCAGTGCCTGGACCACCCGCGCAAGCACCGCCCGTAACGCCTCCAGTGGCACAAGCTGCGGCGCCAGGTTCAGTGACGGCACCACCTGCCGCTCCGCCACAGCCGCCACCGGCAGCAACGAAACCAGCGGCTCCGATTGCTCAGCGTCCGCACACGCCGTCGCCGCGCATGATCGTTCCCCATACGGGACCTCGTCCGGTGTACCAGGCTCCTGTCAGGCCTGCTGCGCCGAGCGCCCAGGGAGCGACTACTCGCCCGGTCCCTGGACGTCCTGTGCCAGGGCAGCCAATTTTCCAGCGCCCGCGTCCGGGCAGTGCTGCGGCTCCGGGGACGCGTCCTCCATTGCGCCCAGGAGAACGTCGGCCGATGCATCCGACTCGGCAGTCGCCGACGGGTACGCGTCCGCTCGGGGTGGGACCGGGATTGCCTCCGCCGGGCTCGACTCGTCCGGGTAGCCGTCCGGGTGCGCCCGCGCGCCGGCCCGGACAGCGCTATGTTCCGCGCGGCGTAAAAGAAGGCCCGATGAAGGGCTTCGTTCCGCCGCCGCGCCTATCACTTTCGAACGAACCGCAGCCGATCACGCGCAGCATCACTATCACGGAAGGAATCAGTGTCAAGGATCTGGCCGAGAAGCTTGGCATCCGCGCCAAGGATTTGATCGCCCGCTTGCTGGCTCGCGGCGTATTTGCCACCATCAACCAGACGCTCGATGCAGAACTGGCGAGCGAGATGGCACGTTTCTTCGGAGCGGATACGAATGTGATCACCTTCGAAGAACAAGCCGCCAAGGAAGTTTCCGACGCCGCTGCGGGTGAGGAAGGCGCAGCCAGTGAAGGTGTGCCGCGTCCGCCGGTGGTCACAATTATGGGCCACGTGGACCACGGTAAGACCACGCTGCTCGATTCGATTCGGTCCACCGACGTGGCTGGAGGTGAAGCCGGAGGCATCACCCAGCATATCGGCGCTTACAAAGTGACAGTTCAGGACAAGCAGTCCCCTGCCTATGGCCGCCAGATCGTGTTTCTGGACACACCCGGTCACGAAGCGTTTACGCGGATGCGTTCCCGCGGCGCCAAGGCCACGGATATTGTTGTGCTCGTGGTGGCTGCCGATGACGGCGTCATGCCACAAACTCTTGAGGCAATCGACCACGCTCACGCGGCAGAAGTCCCGATCATTGTCGCAGTAAACAAGATTGACAAACCGGGGGCTTTGCCCGACCGAGTCAAGAAGCAATTGGGCGATCGCGGATTGATGCCGGAGGAATGGGGCGGAACGACAGTGTTTGTCGACGTCTCGGCAAAACAAAAAACGAACTTGAATCTGTTGATGGAAATGATTTGCCTGGTCGCGGATCTGCAGGAATTGAAGGCTACTCCCGAGCGTCCGGCGCAGGGGGTTGTGCTCGAAGCCAAACTGGATCGTGGCCGTGGGCCGGTGGCCACGGTGCTCGTGCAAAATGGCACGCTGCGCGACAGTGACAACTTCGTCGTCGGTAATGTGTATGGAAAGGTTCGCGCCATGTTCGACGATCGTGGGAATGCGCTTGAAGAAGCGCCGCCTTCGACGCCGGTCGAAATCCTGGGCATGGAGGGATTGCCCCAGGCAGGCGATCAATTCGTAGTAGTAGCCGATCGTGATAAAGCGCGGGGCATTTCCGAGTACCGCGAACAAAAGACTCGGGAAGCGACGCTGGCCAAGAGCTCGCGAGTATCGCTCGAAGGTTTGGCGGAACAGCTCAAGACGGCCGGCACCAAAGAGCTGAATATTATTCTGAAGGCCGACGTGGGCGGCTCTGTCGAAGTGCTCACCGATCTGCTTTCCAAACTCTCGAACGACAAAGTTCGCCTGAAGGTGTTGCATTCTGGAGTTGGCGCCATTACCGAAACCGACGTGCTGCTGGCTTCGGCGTCGAACGCCATCATCATCGGATTCAATGTACGTCCAGAACGCAAGGCGCAGGAACTGGCGGAGCAGGAGAAGGTCGACATCCGGCTGCATTCGATCATTTATGAACTGCAGGATGAGATCAAGCGCGCCATGACTGGACTGCTTGAGCCGACCATTAAAGAGACGTATCAGGGCCGCGCCGAGGTGCGAGAGACGTTCCGCATCCCGAAGGTTGGCACCGTGGCTGGTTGCACGGTGATCGATGGCCTGGTCAAGCGCGATTCCGAGGTACGACTTCTGCGCGATAACGTGGTTGTCTTCAAGGGCAAGGTCGGATCGCTTCGCCGTTTCAAGGACGACGCCAGCCAGGTTACCAACGGCATGGAGTGCGGCATTTCAATCGCCAACTACGGAGACATCAAAGTCGGCGACGTGATCGAAGCCTTCGCGACCGAGAAGGTTGCGGCGGAAGCGATAGCATAGAACGTCGTTGGTCGTTAGCCGTTGGTCGTGGGCCGTGTCAGTTCAAGCGTTCTTGCCAACGACCAAAGACCAACGGCCAACGACGAGATGATCGCCTTTCTCACCCTCGAACTGCGTATCGAAGCAGCGCAGTCGCTCAAAGACAAGCGGCAAGTCGTGCGCAGCCTGAAAGACCGGCTGCGCGCCCATTTCAACGTCGCGGTGGCCGAGTTGGACGCGAGCGGATTGTGGAACCGCGCGACGTTGGGAGTGGTCAGTATTTCCGACTCGCGCGATTACTTGGACGGCCTTATGAAGAACGTGGAGCGTCAGGCAACGCGCATTGCGAATAACGGCGGCGCTGATGTCGCCGATTCCTTTTTAGAATACCTGTAACCCGCAGCGGTCGTAATCCATTCCATTCATGGCACTTTCAGCTTGACACGAAAGTACCCTAAAAGGCTCGCCGATATTGCAGCCATGAGCATGATTTTCTGATATTCTCATTCGTTTTACTCTGAGGCAAAAGCAGTGGAAAAGCGTGGGGCTAAATATCATCGGGAAAGACTGGGCGAGGCCCTGCGTGAGGAAATTGAGACCATCGTGGAAGGTGAACTCGGAGACCCTCGCATCGGGCTGGCCAGTGTGAGCAGTGTGATGCTGGGAAGCGATTCGCGCTCTGCCCGGATTTTCGTGGTCGTCCAAGGCGACGACAAAGAAGCCGAACGCACGTTGGAGGGACTGACTGCGGCGGTTGGTTTCATTCGCCGTGAAGTAGCTGAGCGTTTGCACCTGCGCCGTCCACCTGAGTTGTATTTTCAGTTGGACCGCTCGCAGACCTACGCAGCCAGAATCGATGACCTTTTGAAGCGTAACCAGAAACGGAGTCATTAGTTCGAACGATGGAGAACGGGCGAGGACGCACGGCCTCCACAATCGAGTCGGGAGTGCAGGCAATGTTGAACGAGGTTCTCAAACATATCGAGCAGCGCGACCGATTCCTGCTGACTTCGCACGTCCGTCCGGATGGAGACGCGGTCGGCTCAGCGCTCGCGTGCTGCCAGATCCTGCGTTCCATGGGCAAGGAAGCCGATGTGGTGCTGCACGATGGTGTGCCTCGCATCTATCAGCCATTGCCCTTTGCCAATACAGTCGTGCGTGCCGAGCGCGTCAACGGGAACTATGATGCCGCTATTATTCTCGAATGCGACAGCATTCAACGCACTCGCCTTGAGGGCCTCGAAAACCGCTTTTTAATAAGCATCGATCATCACGTGAGCGGCCGACCTTTTGCGCACGTCAACTGGATCGATCCGAAAGCAGTGGCGACTGCGGAGATGGTGTATTGTCTGGCGCGCGAAGCTCGCGTGAAGATTTCTCCCGAGGTCGCAACCTGCCTCTACACCGCTGTGCTCACGGACACTGGTTCGTTCATGTTTGAAGGCACCAACGAGCGTACTTTTGCTTTGGCGCGGGAACTGGTACTGGCCGGCGCCGATCCTGCGCATTGCGCCCGCAGTGTGTATTTCGGACATTCCACTGCGAAGATGCGACTGCTAGGCGCGGCGCTTTCCAATCTGCACCGCGAGGGACCGCTGGCCTGGATCTGGGTCACCAGTGAGCAAATGGAGCGCCTTGGAGCCAAGGAAGAAGACTGCGAGGGGTTGGTAAACTACGCGCTCTCAATCCAGGACGTTGAGGTTGCGGTGTTTTTCCGCGAACTTCCCGACGGGCGATTCCGTGTAAGCCTGCGCAGCAAGGGACAATTGAATGTGGCGGCAGTAGCCGAGGAGTTCGGCGGCGGCGGCCACGCTTGCGCCAGTGGTTGTTCGCTCGACGGTCCCTTGTCCGTCGCGGTGGCAAGGATCATGGCGCAACTTCGAAGCAATCCCTCCGTACAATAGCTCTCTATGGATATTTCGCTGCCGCGGCAGATCGCTTCGTTTGTTGGCGCGCTCCTCATTCTGGTTGCTTATGTGGGCCATCAGATTAGTTGGATGGACTCCCGCAAGGCTGCGTACAACCTCCTCAATGCGGTCGGTTCCGCAATTCTCGCCTACGTTGCTTTTCATCCTTTTCAGATCGGCTTTGTCTTGCTGGAAGTGGTCTGGGCTTTGATCAGCGTGTATGCGCTGGCAAAGCCGAGGGGACATGAGTGAGGATCTCCCGCGCCTCTGCGGATTGGCTCCTGCTCGCCGGATTCTGCGGATTCCTTCTTTTCTTTGGACTCTCGTTTTTTGGACTGATCGGAGCTGATGAGCCTCGCTACGCGCAAGTCGCCCGCGAGATGCTGGCTCGTCATGACTGGATTACGCCCACGCTCGGAGGCAAACCGTGGCTGGAGAAACCACCACTCTACTACTGGCAGGCCATGTTGGCCTACCGGATCTTCGGTGTGAGCGATTGGGCTGCGCGCTTGCCATCGGCAGTGGACGCGACCCTGATGGTGGTCGTGACCTATCTTTTTCTGCGACGTTTTCGTCCCGGCTTCCAACTCGACGGCGCTCTGATGACTGCCTCTGCGGCGGGAATCATCGGCTTCGCCCGGGCCGCTTCGACCGATATGCCGCTGGCGGCCACGTTCACCATAGCGCTGCTCGCCTGGTACGCGTGGTACGAGAGCAAGTCTCGCCGGTTCCTGGCACTTTTCTATTGTTTTCTAGCTCTGGGAATGCTCGCCAAGGGACCGATCGCGCCCTTATTAGCGGCCGTGATCATTGGAATTTTTGCCGCCGCGACGAGTGATTACCACTTGTTCGCAAGAACGCTCTGGGTTCCGGGAATAGTGTTGTTCTGCGCTGTGGTTCTTCCCTGGCACATCGCTGTACAAATCAAGAATCCTGAATTTTTCCGCGTCTTCATTCTTCAGCATAACCTCGCGCGTTTTGGGACGAATCTTTATCACCACCCCGAACCGTTCTGGTATTACTTGCCGGTTACGCTGCTTGGCTTGATTCCATGGACCGTGTTTGTGGTGGCGTCATTGGCTGAGACCGTTCGCATCTGGTGGACGGAGCGACGGCAAATTCTTGATTTGGAGCGTGCCCTCGATGTGTTTCTTGTGATCTGGCTGGCCGTGCCGGTCGCGTTCTTTTCGCTCTCCCAATCGAAATTGCCGGGCTACATTGTGCCCGCGTTACCCGCAGGAATACTGTTGCTGGCAGAGTATGTGCGGCGTGGCGTAGCGGACGGCAAAAGTCCTAGCATCTTCTTGATTGTCCTGCACGCAATCACTGCCGCTGCGCCTATTGTTCCGGCGCTGATGATCCAGTACCTCGTTCTACAGCACCGCCTTCCATGGGGCAAGGGATCTGTCATCTCATTTACGTTTGCCGCTGTGTTGGCGATCGGCATTGCTCTGACACTACGCACAAAGCTGGGTCTTGCAGCACTCCGATTTATCACGCTGGTGCCGGCGGTGTTGGCCGTCGCAGCGCTACTGCGACTGGGAGCACCTGCGCTCGATAACATGCTTTCTGTCCGGCCGCTGGCGAATGAGATCAGCCACCTGGAAACCAAGCCGCTCCCGCTTGCGGTAGCTGGCGTCTCTCGAGAAACCGAGTTTGGCCTTGCCTTTTATCGAAACCAGATCATTGATCGATATGAATCAGGAGAGGTTCCCGCTGACGAACATCTAGTGGTAGCTCCGGAGGGATCGCAGACCGCGATTGCAAAACAGGTTGCTGGCCGCCGCGTCTCGTATCTGGGAAGCTTCGCGCCGCAAGGTTTGGATTACTACTGGGTGTCGGCCGAGGGGATGAGAGGGATGAGCCACTAGACAGATCAGCCGTCAGCAGCCAGCATTCAGTCAAATCTTCAATTCCGCCAGGCTGAAATTGTTCCGTGAATCCGCTGAGATACTCCCGTTTGCCTCGCGACGTGCGAAGCTAATACACTCAGCTTTCTCGGCCGCGATTTGGTCGCACCGCTGAGGCGCAACCCTCCAGGAGCCCGCGTGGAGATTCTCGATCTCAGGCATTTTTCCTCCGTCGACCTGCGTCCTTTACTGGAGGACGAGATCGGCGTGTGGTCGCGCCTGCTTTCCTGGGATTACGGCGGCTCCGCCGACATGATTCTGCGCTACGTGGACGCCAAGATACTACCGGGCTACGCGGCCATCGATCGCGGACGGATCTTCGGTTATGCGTTCTTTGTTTATGAAGGCAGCAAGGGCGTAATTGGGGACCTCTTTGTTGCCAACGGTGGCCGCTTGCCTGATCCTCACGAAGTAGAATCTCGACTGCTCACGCATGTGATTGAAACCCTACAGCAGTCTCCCGGCATCCATCGCGTCGAAGCGCAATTGCTGATGCATGAAACCGGAGTCGTCACCCGGCCTTTTGTCGAGCAAGGTTTCAGCCGGCATTCCCGACTCTTCATGGTCTTGCCATTGGAGAAGACAACCAAGCCTGCGCCGGCGTTGCATCCGGAGATCGAAATCCGGCCGTGGTCGGAACAGGATTACCAACCCGCCGCGGCGGTGATCACCAGCGCGTATCGCGGACACGTGGATTCCGAGATCAACGATCAGTACCGTACTTTGAGCGGGTCTCTACGCTTTCTGAACAACATTGTGCGTTTTCCCGGATGCGGGACGTTCGATCCCGAGTCCTCCTTTGCGGCGGTGCACAAGCAGTCTCGTACTCTGATCGGATTGATTTTGTGTTCTCGCGTGCGCCACGACGTAGGACACGTGACCCAGGTTTGCGTGCTACCAGAGTACCGCTCGCACGGGATTGGCGAATGGTTGCTGGCGTCCACTACGGCCAACCTGCGACAGCGAAAGTTCTCCCTGCTGTCTTTGACGGTTACGGAGGCGAATGCGCGAGCCGTGGAACTTTATCTTCGTCTGGGATTCGACACAAAGAGGGTGTTCGACGCTTTCGTCTGGGAAGGGTAGCTTCTAGCTGCTGGCTTCTGGCTTCAACCAAGTTGTATCGCAATGCGTTGTACGAGGCTTGAAGCAAGGAGCTAGAAGCCAGTAGCTAGCAGCAATTAGCTCTACCGTCTCAACATCCACATCACCCAGCCCGCAACGAATACGCCGCCAACGAACATGGCAAAACAATACAGGCCATAGCGAATCTGCTCGCGCGAGGTGCTCCGCTGAGTGATCCCAAAAACCACTGAGGCAAATACAGCGAACAGCACGGCAGAGCTGAAATGGGAGAGTTGCAGGTTCATGGCTTCTTCCCGATCGCGATGTGATATGCGTCGGCCGCGCAGATAAAGTTCAACAGGCCGGCAACAATGATGTACTTGGTTCCGTAGTCGGCGGTGGCATGCGCAATAGCGCCCTGACCCAGATCCAAAGCTCGAGTGACGATATACAATCCTCCTGCCCCCACATCGCCCACGAATCCGAGAATATCCAGGATGTCCCCGCCATTGGGGCGGTACACGCGTCCCTGCAGGGCCAATCCAAGGAGGAACATGATCACGATCGAGCCCATGATCAGCAGGCCGCGGATCCACCGCTTCTGGATCAGGTGCCCGGCGCCCGGAATCAGCCAGCCAATTGCCGGAGCGATCACCGACATGGCGGTCACGGGTTGAGGTGGTGCTGTTTCTTTAATTGTTGAGGGATTTGCCATTCAGATGATTACAATCTCGCGTTGAATTTTACCCGTGACTTCAGCCGCCTTGGGACGCACCAACACGTTTACCTCACTACGGACGCCAAATTCTGGCAAGTAAATACCTGGCTCGATCGAGAAGCAGGAATTCGGTAGAATCCGGCGCTCGTCGTGAATTTCCAGATCGTCCATGTTGGCGCCGTTGGAATGGACCTCGGTTCCAATGGAGTGTCCAGTCCGATGAATGAAGTAGTCGCCGAAGCCAGCCTTGTTGATGTGATCTCGCGTAGCCCGGTCCACTTCCCATCCACACATCGCGCGTCCGCTGGCGATGCCTTCCTGCACCACTTTTACTCCTGCATCGCGTCCATCGCGAACCACATTGAAAATTTCCTGCATTCGAGTCGATGGCGCGTTGCCCACGTAGCCGGTCCAGGTGATGTCGTAATAGACGGCGCCGGGCGTATTCTTCTTGGCCCAAACGTCGAG
>Ga0206980_1089_pt1 | contig 12199 bp, 5 predicted proteins | sample Alteio_BWMinCont_20_FD_153494 | JGI IMG/M metagenome (GOLD analysis project Ga0206980, IMG submission 153494) | Enriched cells from forest soil in Barre Woods Harvard Forest LTER site, Petersham, Massachusetts, United States -... | ecosystem: Environmental > Terrestrial > Soil > Temperate forest >...
AGCCAAGAACCAAATGAAGAATGGTGTAAAAGAAGGTAAATGGTTGGAGTACTTAGACTATGACGGGAACGTTACACGTGATACCTCAACAGTTGTTTATTATAGGCTTACAGTTTATGTAGATGGCAAATCAGATGGTATTGTAAGGATGGGACGTGCATTGAATGCAGATGAATATGATTTCGCAAAAAACCCACCAGTACCAGGAGCACCTTTAAATTCATTGAAAGAAGTGCTTGACCTATTTGATAAAAATGTAGCAGATGCCATTAAAGAACTGGAATCAGCAAGTGATGAAAAACTTATGCAACCATGGTCATTAAAGCAAGGCGAAAAAGTTTATTTTACAATGCCTAAGGTTGGTGTAATACGTAATTTCTCTTTAAGCCATAGTGTACATCACAGAGGACAACTCAGTGTTTACCTCAGGTTATTAGATGTACCTGTACCGGGCATGTATGGCCCAAGTGCTGACGAAACCATGTAAAATTGGATATCTTATAAATAAAAAGACCCGCTTATGGCGGGTCTTTTTATTTACTCTATACATTATTAAACTCCAGGAGGAACAGGAGGAGGAGTTGCTCCGAATATGTTCGTCATTTCAGGTACTTGCCCTGCAGCCAACCATGATGCCATGCCGGCTTTCCAAACGAGCGTATCGCGCAATAGTGAACCTGATTGAGCCATTTGGGCCAACTGTTGTTCATTAAAAGGGCCTGCTTGTTTACCACCCACAACAGCAAAATATTGCACTGCTTGTGGTATTGGTGGCGGCGTTGGCGCAGCTTGTTGTTGCATTTGGTTCATAGATTGGCCCATCGTGTTTGCCATCATATTACCCATACCAAATCCAACGCCAATACCCATACCTGCACCTGCTAATCCGCCTTGGTTAGCAGCAGCAGTTTCAATGGAATTAGCCACATTCATTTGAGCCAGTTTGCTCATATCGATCTTATTCAGCCTGCTGTATTGGAATATTTCTTTTTGTAATTCAGGAGGCATAGAAACGTTCTCAACAAGCAATTTGGTAAGTGTTAGTCCGTATTCAGTAAAGGTTGGATCTACCTTTTCTTTCGCAAATGCTGAGAATTCATCCAGGTTGGCTGAGAACTTCTCAACTCCCAGGTTGCTCTTGGCAACTGCACTGGTAAGGTTCGTTACCATAAGGCTGCGTAATTGGCCTTCTATATCTTCTGTGGTAAATGAACTATTAGTTCCTACAATTTCTTCCATGAACTTCTTCGCATCCGATACGCGGAAAGCATACGTACCAAATGCACGCAATTCAACCATGCCAAACTTATCATCATTTAGCATTATTGGGTTTTTCGTTCCCCATTTCTGGTCGGTATATTGCTTGGTATTTACAAAGTAAACTTCTGCTTTAAATGGGCTGTTGAAGCCATATTTCCAGCCACGTAATGTGGTTAAGATCGGAATATTTTCGGTAGTCAAAGTATAGGTACCCGACTGAAATACGTCGGCTATTTTACCTTCATTTACAAAAACAGCCACTTGCGCCTGACGGACTACAAGTTTCGCGCCATTTTTAATTTCATTCTGCCAACGCGGAAAACGCCATAACAGCACATCGCTGGAGTCGTCTGTCCATTCAATAATATCAATTAACTCGTGTGATATTCCACTGAAAATTCCCATGATAGATTAGTTTAGTATGGGCGAATTTAAACAAAATATAACACCTTAGGTACCTATTTATATTTTGCTTAACAACCTTTAACAATAGCTCTAATAAGTCTGTTTTTTTCACTTGCCTTTGCTCCTCTTTGTTAATGAACTGTTAATTGAGCACAGTTAAAAGAATAATCCATTTAACTTAGCCACGATGAGAAAGAATACCATTAGGCTTGTTGTATTACTCGGTGCCATATCGGTAATAGGTATTATACTTATACAAATTTATTGGGTACGAAAAGCGTTTGACCTGAAGGAAAAACAATTTGACCAAACCATTCAAATAGCCTTAAGAAATACAGCCGAGAAACTAGCTGCATTTGGACAGTTCTCACTACCTAACCAAGACCTTGTTAATCAAGTATCGACTAATTATTATGTAGTAAACCTTAATAATACAATTGATGCAAAAGCTCTGCAGTACTACCTTATAAGCGAGTTTGATAAGCTGAATATAAAAACAGATTTTGAATATGGCATTTATGATTGCAGCAGCGATAAGATGGTCTATGGTAATTACGTTACCGCCGATAAATCAATCGAAAAGAAGGAGTTAAAAATCCTTCCGAAGCTTGATAAGTTCACGTATTATTTTGGCGTTTATTTCCCTGACAGGACCAGCTATATAACAAGTGGTATGGATAACTGGGTACTAACATCCATTATGCTTCTAATTGTTATTATATTCTTTGGGTATGCAATGTTCATCATCCTTCAGCAACGAAGATTATCTGAAGTGCAGCGCGACTTTATTAATAACATGACTCATGAATTTAAAACACCATTGTCTACCATATTAATTTCATCAGAAACATTATCCAACTCGGATATAACTAGTAACCCACAACGACTATCTACCTATGCAGGCATTATAAAAGAGGAAGCAGGAAGATTAAATAACCAAGTAGAAAGAGTTTTACAAAGTGCAAAAACAGAAAGACAAGAATTCACCCTGAACAAAGAACAGGTAAATGTTCATGCATTAATAAACAATGCAACTGAAAGCTTATTGCCCAATATGCAAAGCAAACAAGGTAAGTTCATTCTAAAGTTAAATGCTGCGAAACATATAATTAACGCCGATAAACAGCACTTAACGAATGTTCTTTTCAATCTTCTAGATAATGCAATAAAATACTCAGTGACATCTCCGTTAATTACGATAAGCACTTATAATAATGAAGACTATCTTTACCTATCAGTATCAGACAACGGTATTGGAATTAAGAAAGAACACCGCAAAAGGGTATTCGACAAATTCTTCAGAGTGCCTGTGGGAAATGTACACGACGTAAAAGGTTTTGGCTTAGGGCTTAGCTATGTGAAAAGTATAGTGCTGGCTCATAAATGGAAAATACGTCTCGAAAGTGAAGTACATCAAGGAAGTACCTTTACATTAGAAATACCTTTACAGAAATAATGGAAACCACTAAACCTAAAATACTTTATGCCGAAGATGACGAAAACCTTGGGTATGTTACAACGGATAATCTGAATTTAAAGGGTTATAAAACCGTTTATTGCAAAGATGGAAAAGAAGCTTTGGATGCTTTTGGAAAAGAGAAGTTCGATCTCTGCATTTTAGATGTAATGATGCCTAAAATTGATGGCTTTACTATTGCCAAAACGATCCGCGAAAAAGACAAGAACATCCCTATCATCTTCATCACGGCTAAAACAATGAAAGAAGACAGGATAGCGGGGTTTATGACCGGGGCTGATGATTATATAACCAAACCATTCAGTATTGAAGAACTGATATTACGAATGGAAGTGTTTTTAAAAAGAAGTAAAGTAACTGAGAGTAAAGCTTTACCTGCACACTTCACCATTGGGACCCTTACTTTCGATTTTGAAAATCTGATTCTAGTTGCAAAAAACAAAAAGATTCAACTCACTCTTAAAGAAGCCGAGTTACTTCGTTTTTTCTGCATGAATCAGGATAAAATACTTAAACGGGAAGAAATACTGAAAACTCTTTGGGGTAATGATGATTATTTTATTGGTAGGAGCCTTGACGTTTTCATTTCAAGATTACGCAAATACCTTAGCACCGATAAGAGCATAAACATAGAAAATATACACAGCGTAGGTTTCCGTATGACCGTTACCAAATAAAATAACCAGTATATTGCGGCCTCTAAACAAACTAAACTTATGGACACACCTCATATTGCAAAAAAAGCTAATTACCCAGTTGAATTACAACCTGGCAAATACTACTGGTGTGCCTGCGGACTAAGTCAGAACCAACCATATTGCGATGGTTCGCATAAAACTACATCTTTTACTCCTGTAGAGTTTGAGATTACTGAACCTAAAACAGTAAAACTTTGCGGTTGCAAAATGTCCGCGAAGAAACCATTCTGCGACGGTTTTCATAAAAACTTATAATAGCAATTCATACTATTATAAATAGTTTCATACAGAAGTTATTGTACTATTTAACCAATGTTACCTTACCAAGGTAACTGTGTTCCGTACCTCTGAAATCATAAACGGTAATTACATACACGTAAGTATCTTGTTGTGATAACGGACCCGTATTATTTACTGATCCATTCCAACCTTTATTCATATCGGTGGTATGGTATATGGGTGTTCCCCAACGGTCAAACACGTACATTTCAAAAGATGTGAAATATGTGCCTTGTGGAGCAAATACATCATTCTTTCCATCTGAATTTGGTGTAAAGGCATTAGGTATATATAACGTATAAAGTGCATTTACCACCACACATATAGTCACTGAATCAACACAATTATGTTTATTGATGTCCACCAGCTTCACACAGAAGGTACCTGTATCAGAGTATGTATGGGTAGTGTTCTTGGTTGTCTTTATTGAATCAGAAGCATCACCAAAGGTTTCCCACAACCAGTTAGTAATACCATAGGCATCTGTTGTTTGGTCGGTAAATACAATACCCGGCTGTTCTATGGTTGTTGATTGAGGCGATGCAGTAAAGTTGGTATGCGGATGATCGTATACCGTTATCATATTGGTATTGGTATATGAATTAGGGCAACCACTGTCTGATACTACTGTTTCTGTTACTGAATAAGCACCGGGGTTTGCATAACAGTTGTATCCTGTATCTACTTTGCTGGCTGTTGTATTGCTTCCATAGGTGTTTCCGTCGCCAAAGGCCCATGTCCATGATTTAATGCCTCCTGAGCTTATTGTGCTCTTATCGGTAAATAATACACAGGCAGGATAACAACCGTTTAGAGTATCTGCCGTAAATGCAATTACCGGCAAAGGATCTATAATGGCTTCCATGCTATCCTTCGCATCGGGGTTGGTGCAACCATCGCTTACAATTACTGTATAATATCCGGTTGAAGAAGGGCTAACGGTAGGATTAGCTCCCGTTTCATTACCCGGTTGCCAGGTATAGGTATAGTTTCCATTACCACCACTTGCTTTAGCTGATAAGGTTACCGATTTACCCGGGCAGGCTGCTACAGGCGTTCCTGTAGTTACACTTAGCTTAGGGTCTACGGTTACCGTTACGGTTACCTGTGCTGCAGGGCACTTATTGGTATCGGATGAGGTTACAGTATAGATAGTAGTTGCGGTAGGGCTTGCAGCTACGCTGGGTCCTGTACTGTCGTTCAGGTTAGCGGTAGGTGCCCAGCTATAAACATATTGTCCGTTACCTCCGGTTGAGCTGGCTGTTAAGGTGGAAGGTGTTCCTCCATAACATATAGTAGCAGGACTTGCACTTAATGTTGTTACTACCAAAGCTGGTTGTATTACAGTTGCTATGGCTTTACTGGTACATCCGGCAGAATCGGTTACCGTTAAGGTATAGGCTGCTGCACTAAGGTTAGTAGCTGTGGCATTGGTTTGTGCCGGTGCTGTGGTCCATGAATAGGTATAAGGCTGTGTGCCTCCTGTAGCTGTTCCGGTGGCTGTTCCATTAGTTCCTCCGTTACAGGTAACAGGTGTTACAGAAGTTATAGAAGCTGTCTCTCCGGGTATATTACCAATAATAACACAAATAGAGTCCTGGCACTTATTGGCATCTTGTACACCAAAGCAATAACTGCCGGGTGTTACATTAGTCAGGTTAGTGGATGTTTGTCCGTTACTCCAGGCATACAAGTATGGTGGTGTTCCCCCCGATACGCTAGCTGTTGCACTGCCATCGGCTTTGCCACAAAAGGCTGCTGTCTCTGTTTTGGTTAATACTATAGCGGGTGGTTGGGTTACTACAAGGTTGGTGGTATCGTGCGTGCAGCCGTTAGCATCCATTACTACTACTGAATAACTGCCAGCACATAGACCCGTTACATTAGCAGAAGTAGCACTTGTAGTGTTACTCCAAAGGTATTTATATGGCGAGGTCCCGCCTTTAGGAATAACGGTAGCCGATCCGTTACAAACACCATTACATGTAGCAGCGAATGGCGATGCAGTTAATTCTACAACGGTTGGCTGAGTAATAGTAGCAATTGTACTGTCCTTACAACCATTCGCATCAGTTGCTACTACCGTATAACTTCCCACACCCAAGCCAGTGGCGGTTTGTGTAGTTTGAACAGGCGCGGTGTTCCATGAATAGATAAACGCTCCCGTCCCACCCTTCAATCCATCGGTAGCTTGCCCGTTGGTTTGGCCGTTGCATAATATATTTATTGTCTTTGAAATAGAATCTCGTATTGCACCTGGTTGGGTAATAATGGCAATCGCCTTTACTGTACAATTATTAGCATCGGTTATTGATACTGTATAATTACCGGCAACCAACATCGAATCTTTTATACCGGTTAAGCCATTACTCCACGAATACGTATACGGTGCAGATCCACCTGTTATAGCAGCGGTGGCAGTTCCGTTATTACCCCCGTTACATGAAACAGGTGTCGAGTCGGCAATAGATGGTTTAAGTCCGCCTGGTTGAGTTATAGTAACAGTTGCTGTTGCATTACAAGTATTATCAGTTACAGTAACTGTATAATTCCCTGGCCCAAGATTACTAGCAGTGGCATTGGTTTGTACCGGAGTTGTGTTCCATGAATAAGCGTATACCCCATCACCGCCTTTAACACCTACTGTAGCACTTCCATTAGTTCCGCAAGTTGTGGATATATTATTAAACGAAGTTATTGAATCACGCAAAGGGGCTTGACCAGTAATTGTATACGTAGCTGTTTGGGTACAAGCACCGCCATTACTTACAGTTACTGTGTAATTGCCCGGGCTTAGACCTTTCGCGGTATCTGTTGTTTGCACCGGGGTTGTACTCCATGAATATGTAAAAGGGCCAGTGCCGCTTGTTACCTGAACAACCGCATAGCCGTCATTACCACCACAAGATGCATTTTTTTGTGTACTTGAAATAGTAAAAATAACGGGCACACAGTATGAAATAACCAAATAGCCATTACCACCATTAACGCCTTGTGCACCGCCCGCACCTGTTCCGGCAGGCAATGTGGCATAGGTGCTATTACCTACAGTTTGCCCTGAGCCATTTATAATAGTAGTTGCTAAACTACTACCACCGGCACCGCCGCCGCCGCCGCAATCACAATTAGGCGCACCACCACCAGTACCGGCATTATCGCCGCCGCCGCCGCCGCCGCCTGCACCACCATCATTACCTACTCCTCTATTCGCCCCTTGGGTGCCAACAGTGTCTGCACTACCGCCAGGAGTGCCACCGGCACCTCCGGTATATGTACAAAAACAAAGTGGGGGTTCATTTCCTGAGGCACCTGGTGTACCTGCTTGTCCACTTGCCCCACCTGCACCGCCAACTGTATAGTTTCCGCCACCGCCACCGCCACCGCCGCCTGCAGCATCTATTAAAATAACACCGCCACTTACTAATCCTGTTCCGCCGCCACCGCCACCGCCAGCGCCTGAAGTTCCGCTAGATCCCGGATCACCTCCGCTACCGCCATCTCCAAGACCAAATCCACCTGCTCCGGCACCGGTACTCGCAGCGCCATCCTGACCTAAACCACCGCCACCACCAACAATAACAGATATTACCTGACCAGGAGTCACCGTAAGCGTACTTGTTGCAAATGCGCCGCCACCGCCCGCCATTCCAACGTGCGAATCATTGCCGGCGCCGCCGCCGCCGCCGCCCCAAGCCCTAACTGTTATTGAAGTAACGCAGGCAGGAACCGTGAAAGATTGAGTAGAACTATTATAGTTAAATATTGCTGAATCAGGTGTACATCCGGCATCAACATTATGATTTTTTTGACCTTTGGATTGAATCGTCTGGGCGCTTACATTTAAAACAAACCCAATAGAGACAAGCAATAAGAATGCTTTGTAATAAGACTTGGGTAGAAATATATTCATCAAAATAAGGTTACTTACTTAAACTATCAATATTAGCATGGCACTGACCGAACAAATTTAGCATATTTTTCTCATTAGTCAAATTATTTTTCGCACATAATGCAACTTGTTAAATATAGTCGAGCCTTATTAATATTGAGGCTATACCGATTAAGGAGACAATTTATTTTAATGTTACTATTCACTTAGTTTTACAGAGTGATTTGAGCTTTTAAGCGAATAAACCCTGCTTTCGCATATGATAATCACTTATCTTGCTTCCGTGTTTCATAAAATCATTAGATAAATTGGTTTTCAGAAACAAAAATGGGGTGTTTTTATTTAATGTTTGCTTAATACACACGCAAATTATGTTTATCAAATTTGCAGCGCTTATATTAAATAAACTACCTTGCTAAATTAAATTAATCGCGATTATTATACACAAGTGAAAAAAGAAAAATTAAAATTCCGTTTTAGACCACTTTTATTGTTATTATTAATAGAATTAACCCTGTCAATTTCATCTCAGGCTCAATTAACTGCTACCCGTAAAGGGAAGTATGCCTCAATGACCTATCTGGTAGATAGCGTTTTACTTGGTCAAGGGATAAAAGCAACAAATATTACTTATACAAATGTAGATACTGCATTCGGTTTTTTCAATGGCAAAAAATCCAATATAGGTATGGATAGCGGCCTTATAATGTGTAATGGAGGTATTGGCCTTGCCGAAGGCCCTTATAATAAACTCAATGACAAGACTGATGGGTCAAATACTACATTTAACTATGGTACGACTAATGGTTGGCCAAATGCAAATACATATGAGGACCAAGACCTTGCCAATTTGATTCCGGTTGCATTGAATAAGACATATTCATGTTTTATTCTACAATTTGATTTTATTGCTCCATCAGATTCTATAGAATTTCAATATGTATTCGGCTCGAATGAAGAACCTTGCTTTTGGAATAATACTTATTTTGATGATTTCGGGTTCTTTTTAAGTGGCCCCGGCATTGCAGGCACGTTTTCAAACAATGCTATTAACCTGGCTGTTATACCTGGCTCTAATACTCCTGTAGCCATAAACAATGTAAACTGTAGCACTAATTCAGCTTATTATGTTTGCAATACTCCTCCATCCACATCGGGTTCAAACTGTTCCGAAACCTCAGTATGTTCAAATTGTCCAGCCAATAAAGCTGCTACAACTGTTGGTTATGGCGGGTTTACCACAGTACTTACAGCAAAAGCCTTGGTTCAATGTGGTCAAACTTATCATATAAAGCTTGGTGTTGCCAATATAGGTAACGGTAAGTTTGATTCAGGCGTGTTTTTAAAGGGAGGAAGCTTTAAGCCTAATAACCCTCCAATGACTGCAGCTGCGGTATCATCAAGCACATGTAAGGGTGTTCCTACAACTATAAATGGAAGCGGTGCAGTTAGCTATACATGGAGCCCTGCTTCCACCTTAAATGTAACTACCGGATCGAGTGTAATTGCTACCCCTACTACCACTACCACCTATACAGTTATTGGTAGAATGCCCAGCGGTTGTTTTGACACCTCAAAGGTTACTATTACAGTTCCAGCAAATCCAACTTTAACAGTTACTCCTTCCTCTCCTGCCATTTGCGCGGGTGGTGCTGTTAACTTGACGGCGAGTGGCGCCAGTTCATATACCTGGACCCCGACATCTGGCCTAACCTGTACTAACTGTGCTAACCCAACTGCAAACCCGGGTATTACAACCAAATATTATGTAACAGGCACTTCAGCCAGCGGTTGTAAAAGTACCGATAGCGTAACTATTGCAGTTGCAGCAGTATTACCTGTAACGGCAGTAACTGCCAGTTCTAATGTATGTTCGAACGATTCTGTTTTGTTAAGTGCAAACGGAGCCTCTACTTTTTCATGGTCTCCGGCAACAGGACTAGCTTGCTCAACCTGCCCAAGTACTAATGCCGCATCTGGCAATATAACCTATACTGTTACAGGTAGTTCATCAGGCTGCAGCAATACCGCAACAGTTACCATTTCATCTATTCCTTCACCAACCGTAGGCCTAAACTCTTCTAGCACTATGGTTTGCACGGGCAGCCAAGCTACTTTAAAAGGAACCGGAGCAGTATCGTATACATGGGGTCCTTCAAGCGGATTAAACAATACCAGTGGATCTTCGGTAATTGCAACCCTTACATCTCCTACAAAGTATATAGTAACAGGAACTGCTGCTAACGGATGCACAGATACTGCAAGCGTTAAAATCGGAATAAACCCTTCCCCTACCGTAACAGTAATCTTATCTGCACCTTCTTACATATGCTCAGGAAAAACTGACACTCTTAAAGCTAATGGAGCACCGAATTATGTATGGAGCCCTTCCTCAAGCCTGAATTCTTCTACAGGTAATATTGTAATATCAACACCACCAACAAATACTACTTATACAGTAATTGGAACAAATTCTTTCGGCTGTAATGATACTGCACATATAATGGTAACTGTTGTTCCTACACCTACCCTGTCTATTACACCCAATACTATTATTTGCCCCGGTGATTCAATATATCTGGTAGCAGGTGGTGCCTCACTTTATAGCTGGAGCCCGACCGCAACACTTGATTCAATCTCGGTAGATAGCGTTAGTGCCAAACCCAAATCGAATATTACTTATACAGTAGTAGGTTCTGCAGGTGGATGCAGTTCTAAAGATTCCGTAACCATTACGGTAGGCACCTTAAAAGTTACCGTAAATGCTGTTTCCGATACGTTGTGCAATGGCAATTCTACCTCAATGACAGCATCTGGAGCCGTATCATATATCTGGAATCCAGGAAAGTCGCTAAATGACTCCTTAACAGCAACTGTTATCGCCACCCCTACAACTACAACTATATATACTGTTACAGGCACATCAGGCAAAGGATGTCGCGCTGACACTACTTTTACTATTACTATCAACCCGAATCCAACATTAAAAATAACTGCCGACTCGGCTTTAATTTGTTTTGGAACAGGTGGAACATTAATTTCAGCATCTGGGGCAACAAGTTACCTATGGAACCCTTCATCAAGCCTAGCTTGTAGTACATGTGGCATCACAAACGCAAATCCACTTTCAACAACTTTATTTACTGTAACAGGCACTAATAAATTCAAGTGTACTTCTACCGATACAATTACAATTTCGGTTGATAAGCCTACTATTAAGGCCAGCGCCGGTTCACCGGCCATATGTAATGGATTGAGCACAACACTAACAGCCAACGGAAATGCAACCTATGTATGGAGCCCTGCTTCAAGCCTAAGTGCTTCTAGCGGCACAACGGTTACAGCAAACCCATTAGCTGACACAACTTATACTGTAGTAGGTACTGACATTTTAGGATGTAAAGATTCAACTCATGTATACGTTACCGTTAATGCCAACCCGGTTGTAAAAGCTACTTCCACTGATTCATCAATTTGTTCAGGTAACAATACTTCACTAACAGGAATTGGAGCAACAAGCTATACATGGACTCCCGCAAATTCAGTAACATGTTCTACTTGTGCAAACACTTCCGCAACTCCAACAGCATCTACCACATACACGTTAGTTGGTACTAACGGAAATGGGTGCACAGATACTGTTTACTTACCTATAACTGTAAATATTGCTCCTATTGTAAAAATAGTACCGTTAGCTGACGATACCCTATGCCCAAAACAATCGGTTAATTTAACCGCTACAGGGGCTGCTAATTATGTATGGAGTCCATCAACAGGCTTAAATACAACTAGCGGTGCAACGGTAACTGCAAGCCCTACTGTTACACCTATTATATATAAAGTTGTTGGAAATAATGGAGCTTGTAAAGACAGTGCTTTACAAACTATTTATTCATATCCAAAATTCACACTAAACACTACTCCTGAATATATTTGCCTTGGTGAAAATGGTCAAGTAGCTGTAACGGTTAGTGGTGGAAAATCTGGTTATACTTATAACTGGTTAAATGCATCTCCTTCATTACCTAATGGCCCGGGGCCCTACATGGTAACCCCTGGTGGTCCCACATATTATATATGTTCGGTAACTGATGGTTGTGGCACCACGGAAAAGGATTCTATGTTGATTTATACTGAACCAAAGCCAACTGCTGGCTTTACTGCCACCTCTAACCCTGTTTTAGGAGGAGA
>Ga0206980_1093_pt1 | contig 11826 bp, 8 predicted proteins | sample Alteio_BWMinCont_20_FD_153494 | JGI IMG/M metagenome (GOLD analysis project Ga0206980, IMG submission 153494) | Enriched cells from forest soil in Barre Woods Harvard Forest LTER site, Petersham, Massachusetts, United States -... | ecosystem: Environmental > Terrestrial > Soil > Temperate forest >...
TTTGTCTACAAATACAAACGGAGTAGCCGGAGCCTTGCTGGATTACCAAAACGGATATCGGGTTAAATTGACAAGGATAGATTCTTTAAATCACATAGTACGGAGCAGTGCGATTGGTGATGGGAACGCCATAATAAAAATGGAATATGATAGTAGCGGAAATCAAATTAAACGAATCACTTTAGATGAAACAGGAATACCCATAAAAGACCAGGATGGCGTATCAATGACTGTTAAGCAGTATTCGCCAAATAATTTGCTGACGAGTATGGAGTACTTCGATGAATTTGGAAAGCCTGCAATAAATAGAAGTCAAATTCACAAATATGTATATGTGAACGATTCCCTGGGCCGTACTATACAGGTATCTTTTTTCGATAATGATGGAAAGCCAATGAAGGATTATACCAATGAGGTTTATATGATAAAGTCAAAGTATGATTCCAACGGGCTGAAAACTTCTGAATCATATTGGAAGGATATAGATACAGCCATGTCCAGATGGAGTGGCACTTATGAAGAGCGCCGACTTTATAATGATGATGGCCAGGTGATAGAATATGATTATTATGATAAAGAGGGTTTTTTAATGAAAACCGATGAAGGCTATTCTGTTTGCAAGATACTCCGTGATCTGGACGGGATCATGTATGCCCGGCAATATTTATATCATGAGGAACTGATAAATAAAAAAAGAGGAGCGAGTCGCGATTTCAGCATTATCCGGTACGAATATGATTCTGTTGGAAAAATAGTTCAAATTTTATTTTATGGAAACCAGCACGAAGCCATAGATGCTACTGTTTCCATTAGCAATCTTGTTAAAGTTAACCGGATCCAATTTATTTATAAAGGATCCCGCATTGTTGAACAATGGTATTATACTTTAAGTAATAATGAGCCCTTTTTAAAACTCGATTGTTTAAAGAATGATTTCCTGAATCCTGACGGAATAAGTATCGGACATAAAAATGTAAACTGAATAATAGGAAGTGAATCTTAAAAATCCGTACAATCATCATATGATAAAAAGATTTCTGTTTATGTGCTTTGCCTGTTTATTGCTTTACCCTTTATTTAGTCAAACCATTTACTCCCAGAGAAAAGAGGATTTTAATTCGGGAGGATTTGTGCCCTCCGCCAACGGTTCTCAACAAATGACGGGTGGAGGCACGACATCCGAGGAATATACCTTGTTGCTAAAACCTTTCCTACTGGATTAGGAAAGTGGTAAACTGTATTGATATTAAATATTTCTCTCCCTACTAAGTAAAATCACTTAGTTCAATATTTAACAATATGCACCAACCGATATGATTATATTTAAATTAGTTTTATTCGGACAAAAATTGAATAGACCCCTTCAACAATTTGATCATGCGAAGGCTATTTACCAGTATATTTTTTGCTTCGCTGACTATATCCGTTCTTCATGCCCAGCATATTGAACAACCATTCAGTATAGGGGTTTTATTTGGCCCTGCATTCCCAGTGGGAAAGTTTGCTAGCACCGGTTTGGATTCATCTAAAATACAAAGTGCTGCAAAAACCGGTCTCAATGCTGCCATAACACTTACATATCATTTTCCAAATTCAATTTTTAGTATTTACGCCATGGGAAGCTGGCAACAAAATGGTGTGGATACAAAGGCATTGGCCAAAACTTTAATGTCCGGTTATTCGGATACAATTTCCCTTGCCGTTGATTCTAAATCATGGCGTACCTGGGCAATACTGGTAGGGCCGAGAGTTGAACTTCCCCTGGATGCATCCCGAAAATGCAGGATTGAATTTAGTTTTGGAGGTGGAATTCAGCAGGCAATCGTACCTTATTATACCATAACTCAATATTATACGAACGGATCAGATATTGGTTTTTATTACGGTGGAAGCCTTAATCCCGTTTTTTGCTATCAATTCGGTTCAGGATTTAGCTACCACGTGAACCGGTTTTGGTCGCTTACGATAAATGCCAGCTATACGCACAGCACTTCAGTATACAATAATAATGAATATGGAGCCATTTCAGATAATCAGCATTTTGTCTTTCCCATTAGCTCCGTAAACCTATTAGCAGGCATATCATATTCATTTTAAAATCTGATCCATTGAACTTTTCTGACAAGCTAACATCCATTACGTTGTAAATTTGCTGCAAAGGGTATCAAAAAAAAATATCCTCCCATATGCAAATGAGAAAGCTTGTCACGATGCTATGCCTGTCAAATGCATGTTTTCTTTGCGCTTTCCCGCAGCTGCAAAAAGGGGAAATTGATATAGCCAATTTACCAGTCGCCAAAGATCACTACCTGTCCGAATACAATTTCGACCACCCTGTCGACTCCATGCGCTGGCTTACAGAACCGGCAGGACTTCATGTATCATTTGCTTCATCAGACCAACATTACTTCAGAACAGAAGTGCCCGGTGTAAAAGAAAACACAGACTGGCAGGAAACAGGCTGGAAAGGTGAGCGTCTGAATGCGATGATCCTGGTATGGTCGCCCGATTCGCTGAGCCAGGTCAGGTTTACATTACATAACTTATTTAACAGTAAAGGCGCTATACTCTCAAAAAGTAAAATTCAGATAAAGTTGGTGCGCTATGTATTATCGAACTATCCCTACAACGCAACAAACGTTACATGCGATGTATCACCCAACAAGAATGGTTATTTGATGCCAGACAGGTTAGAGGATTTTGAACGCTTTGATCTGCCGGGGCGCACCATCAGACCTGTATGGTTATCTATAAACCTGCCCCAGGGTATTGAGGCAGGCGTGTATCAGGGCACCATTGATGTAAACACTGAAAAAAGCCATTTTGTATTGAAGGTGCATATTAAAATACAAAACCAATCATTGCCCAAACCGCATGAATGGCAATACAGGCTCGACCTGTGGCAAAACCCCTGGATCATAGCATGGTACAATCATGTAGAACCATGGTCGGTCGAACACAAGGTATTGTTGAAAAAACATCTTAAGCTATATGCTGATGCCGGCGGAAAATATATAACAACCTATGCGGTCCATTCACCATGGTCGGATAATTCATATAGCATAGAAGAAACAATGATCGAATGGGTGAAACAACAAAATGGTTCCTGGAAATTCGATTACAATATTTTTGATCAGTATGTACAGCTTGCCATGGAAACGGGTATTGATAAAGCAATTACCATTTATACTCCCGTACCCTGGGGCAACCGCTTCAGGTATAAGGATGAAAAAACTGGTAATTATTTGTATGGGGTCTGGCCTCTGGGCTCAACAGAGTTTAAAAATGTATGGAATGTTTTTCTTACTGATTTAAGAATGCACCTGCAAAAAAAAGGATGGCTCGAAAAAACATATCTTGGAATAAATGAAACCACCCTGGAAGAAACAATGGCAGCCATAAAAGTGATAAAAGAGCATTCACAAAAATGGAAAATAACATATGCCGGCAATTGGCATCATGAGCTAGATGGATTGTTAAATGACTATAGTTTTCTTTATGGATACGAACCTACAGCCGATACGTTAAAAGCAAGGGAAGCCAGGGGCGCCACATCTACCTTTTATGTTTGCTGCAACCCCCCAAAACCAAATGATTTTCTTTTTTCTCCGCCCGCAGAAGGGAGATGGTTAAGCTGGTATTCTGCCGCGCGTGGTTATAATGGTTTTTTACGTTGGGCATATGATGCCTGGCCCGCTGATCCATCCAGGGATGCAAGGCATACCCTGTGGCCCGCGGGTGACTGCTTTTTAGTATATCCCAGTGGTAACAGTTCCCTGCGTTTTGAGAAATTAAAGGAAGGCATTGAAGACTATGAAAAGATCATGATTCTGAGACAAATGGCGATAAAATCGACCAATGAAAAAGTGAAAGAGCTGCTGGCTGAACTGAATACGCATTTACATTCTCTCATTTCCGAACATGATTTTGATACAGAAAAAATTATGACTGAATTGGACAAAGGAAGAACGATCATAAATCGATTGAGCGATGAAATAAACCGCTAACAGGCAACTGATCAGGATGAACTTTAGAAAAAAAATCTTACTGGTAATATGGATGGCGGGTATTTTATCGGGAAAATGTTTTGCCCAAAAAACCACCCACCCGGTTAGCTGTACAGAATACGAAGATTATATTCTTACAGATGTATTAACACCCTTTGGTCCTGTGCCTACAGCCTTTGACCCCAACGGCATATATCCCTATGCAAGCTATTGCGAAACATCCAACAGACCTGTACTAAGAAAATACCACTTCATTGTATTAGAAAATGAATTGATAAAAGTTACGATATGTCCTGATTTAGGTGGCAAGATTTTATCGATGAAACTTAAACCTTCAGCCAGGGAAGTATTATATGTGCCCGGCATAGTACGTTATACAAGAATTTTACCACGGTTTTATTTCGTGGCCGGTGGTATTGAAGTAAGTTTCCCTGTCTCCCATTCGCCCGTTCAAAATGAAAAACTTTTATATAAAATTGACAGAACTGCAAATCGCATTTATGTAACCTGTGGCGAAAGGGAATTACATTTTGGCATGCAATGGTCAGTAGAATATTCACTGGGGGATGTAGATAATTTTTTAACCGAGCGTGTCGTGTATTATAATCCGGGTGACTCGGCTTACCCGTGGATGTCGTGGTCCAATGCAGCTTTACCTTCTGCGCCTGATTCAAAATTTGATTTCCCCAAAGGAAAAGTCTTATCCCATTCATCACTGGTTGATACGATAGACTGGCAACAACAAGGCCCTAAAACCGAAGAGGATATTAAGGAAATGACAGGCTATTTTTGGGAAACGAAAGATGTAAATGCGTTTGGTGTATATACGCCCTCTGCAGGTATTGGTTTATATCATATTGCGGATGAGCATACTGCACCGGGAATTAAATTGTGGAGTTATGGCGTGGGTGATGACAGTTCCTGGTCCGTATTAAGCACAGAGAAACATCAGCTATATCTTGAAATTCAGGGTGGTCCGCTTGGTGATCAGTCCATCAAAGCAGAACTACGGCCTGGTGAAAAAAAATGGCATATTGAATGCTGGATTCCGACGGATAAACCTTTGAATATTTATACACTTAAAACGCCCGCCACATCCTTAAGGGCCATTACAGAACTGCCGTTATTTGGATGGGCAAGAAATGAAGAAGTGGAAAATTGGGAAGCACTGGCTCATGCTTATGCAACAAAAACTGCATTGCCTCAGCCACCGGCGATTGAGCTGGATAACTGGGCGCCTTCCGGTATGGAAAATTTAGATAGCGCCTTTCAGTGGGCCATACATACTTCAGATGGTGACAATGCGGCGTTGTGGAGATTTTATTATGGAACCTGGCTTGCAGGACGTAATAAACCGGATAGTGGCATAAACGTTTTGACCAGCTGCAGGTTGGGAATAGCTAAAGCGCTGCTGGCGCGTTTACTTAAAACTAAGGGAAGAAATAAAGAAGCCGTTACGGTGATAGAATCTATTCAGGAGCCATGGCTGCAACTCCACCCACAGATAGTTATAGAACGTGATAAACTGCTTCGAAGTCTGGGGCCGCAAACTCTTGCAGAACGTGAAGACTGGCTGATGAAGACAGGTGCATTAAAAGATGAATGGCTGGCTGAAAGACGGATACAACTTTTGATTGATAAAGGTGATTTTCTGCAGGCTAAAGAATTGCTGTTATCAACTCCTTTTCAAAAAGTACATCAAACGTATACCCGTACAGGTTTGTGGAAACAAATTACTGATCAACTGAATATTTCCTTCTATCCCATTCCTCCATCTCTCGGTGAGGACAGGCTCGCAAATTTTGGAGCATACCGGGAGTATGAATAGAAATTAAAATTTACTATATGAATATTACCAGAAAAAAATTTGTCAGATCGTTCCTGCTGCTGGCAGCAGTTCTACGGAAACCTCTTTCGCTTTTTAGTTCGGCGGATACAGGCGTACCCATTCCTTTTAAGCGAGTGAGGCCAGGAGAAAAAGGATGGCCTTCCAGGGATGCCTGGGATAAATTGAATAAAGCGGTGAACGGGAATCTTGTTCCGTTAAAAAATCCATTTACCATGGACAGTGCGTCGCTATTTAAAAATATTCATAATCCTTATTTTATAAATAGTGATCCGGCGCTTACGCAAACGCTCGGATGGCTGGATGCATGGAAATGTCAACCCAGCGTTTATGCAGTAGAAGCGAAATCTACCAGTGATGTTGTAGCCGCCGTGAATTTCGCAAGGGAAAACCATTTGCGGCTCGTGGTAAAAGGAGGCGGACATAGTTACCTCGGAAATTCCAGTGCGCCGGATTCTTTACTTGTATGGACAAAAAACATGCACGCCATTCAGGTGCAGGAACAATTCATTCCTGCTGGTTGTGAAACTACGCAAACAGCACAACCCGTGGTGGCCATTGACGCAGGAGCCATCTGGGCGCAGGCCTATAACGAAGTGACCACAAAAAATGGAAGATATGTTCAGGGAGGCGGATGTGTAACTGTTGGCGTGGGCGGATTCATCCAGGGTGGCGGTTTCGGTAGTTTTTCCAAATATTATGGTCTTGCTGCAGCTGCACTTTTGCAGGCAGAGGTCGTGCTTGCCGATGGATCTGTTCAGATCGTTAATGCCTGCAATCATCCTGATTTGTTCTGGGCACTGAAAGGCGGAGGAGGCGGAAGCTTTGGCGTAATAACTAAACTTGTACTCAGAACCCGTGAACTGCCGGAATTTTTTGGTGCCGCATTCGGCAGGATAAAAGCAAACAGTGATGATGCTTTTAAAAAACTGATTGAAAAGATCATGCTTCAATACCGCGATAAACTTTTTAATCCCGCGTGGGGAGAACAAATTAAATTTCATTCAGACAGATCCGTATCAGTGAGTATGTTATTTCACGGACTTACAAATAATCAGGCGCATGCCGCCTGGCAGGACTTTGAGAACTGGACCAAGGAAAATACATCTGTTTATACCTGGGTAGAACCGTTTGGCATTTTTGTACTTCCTGCCAGGAATATGTGGGATCCGGCCTTTCTGCGAAAATTCGCCAAAGACCAGATAGGTACTGATGACCAGCCCGGAGCATCGGAAGAAAATATTTATTGGAAGGGAGATGGCGAACAGTCAGGACAATTCTTACACGGATATCATTCCGGCTGGCTCTCGCAGGATTTGTTGAAAGATGAAAATATTACACAACTGACAAATGCTTTGTTTGAAACCAGCCGGTTATGGTCCTTCTCTCTTCACTTTAACAAAGGTCTCGCGGGAACCCGACCCGAAGAAAAAGAAGCAGCCGCTAATACTTCCATTAACCCGTCTTTGCTCGATGCATTTGCGCTACTCATTCTCGCCGGAGGGGAAGGTCCGGCCATGGAAGGAATTGCCGGACATGAACCCAATTTGAAAGAAGCGAAAGAAGCTGCCAGATCTATGCGTACTGCGATGGAACAACTGAAAAAAATAGTGCCCCTAAAAGGATCGTATGTTAATGAAACAGATTATTTCGAGGAAAATTGGCAGGAGAGTTTTTGGGGTTCAAACTATAAAAAATTACTTGACGTAAAAAACACTTATGATCCCAATGGGCTCTTTTTTGTGCATCATGGAGTTGGCAGCGAATCCTGGAGCGCTGATGGTTTTACCAAATTGAAATAGAGTAACCGGATCTGACTTAATCAATTAGAAAAAATAATAATAATTTTTCTTTAACAACAACGGAATATAAAAGTCCGTTAATGATAGTTAAATCGAAAAATTTATCTAGGATTCGAGATTAATTACTTAGATTCGTTTCCTTGGCAAAAGTTTTTTGGCATCTATCCCCAATTGATTACTACCATAGCCCATCATAACTCCTAAGGCCTCACCGGTCATATCGCTCCAAAGAAAATGGGGCACATACTCCATATCTTGAACTAAAGTCTGCACTGGACATGAAATGAAATTCATCCAGCACGGTTCATATTCATTCCATTTCTTCACCATTAAATAAAACAAAATGAAAACAAACGCAGATTTACAAAAAGACGTTCAGGATGCCATCAAATGGGAACCTTTACTAAATGCAGCTGAGATTGGGGTCATTGCCAAAGATGGAGTTGTTACACTGACTGGAATGGTAGATAGTTATGCAAAAAAAATGGAAGCTGAAATTGCGGCGAAAAGCGTAGTAGGCGTTAAAGCCGTGGTTGAAAAAATCGAAGTTAGGTTTAGCAACACATTTAAAAAAAGTGACACCGACATAGCAAACGATGCTTTGAAAGCATTTAAATCGACATGGGATGTGCCAGATGACAAAATAAAAATTACTGTAGAAAATGGTTGGGCAACTTTGGAAGGAGAAGTACCCTGGAATTTTCAAAGGGAAGCCGCTAAAAATGCTGTAAATAACCTGATAGGGGTAAAAGGTGTAACTAATAATATCAAAATCAAACCCAACATTCAGGATGCCATTGAACAAAGGGATATCGAACATGCACTCGCAAGGAACTGGGCCGTTGACGATGAAGAGATCCATGTTCATGTATCAGGCAGTAAAGTGAAACTGGACGGGAAAGTTCATTCATTTTATCAGAAAGAAGAAGCTGCAAGAATTGCCTGGAATGCTCCTGGTGTTTTAGCAGTCGACAATGAATTGATTATTGAATACGATTAATCATCAAAAAGGAAAAACGGAAGATCAACCCTTCCGTTTTTTTACACCGTTCTTTTCAGATAGCTCCTCCCGTATTTATTCTTGCCATCCCTTATTCTGAAGCACCTGATATCGTTCGGCTAATTAAAAAAAATAACAATGAAAAAGACTTTTTACAATTTGCCTGCTGCAATTTTAATATTGTGTGCAGGTGCATTCATGATATTCTTTACAGGATGTTCTGGCAACTATAACAGTGTTACTACGGAAATGCAGGCGAAAGTGGATTCCATGACAAACATTCTAAAGACCTATTCCGACGGAAATGACTCGCTTGAAAAACATCTTATCATGTTTGACACACTCGACTTTGTCGTATTCTCCACCCAGGACTGGGTTCGTTTTCATGAAACCCATTCAAACGATATCATTGTCAACTGGCCGGACGGTCACCACACAAACGGCCTTCCCAGACATATACAAGACATGATTGCAATGTTCGTATATGCACCTGATACGAGAATTAAAGTACATCCTATCCGCTTTGGAAATGGTACAGGTGAATGGACATGTGTTACAGGTGTCATGGAAGGTACGTTTACAAAGCCGATGCCCATTGGGAATGGAAAATTCATTCAGCCGACAGGCAAATCATTTAAAATACCTATGTGTACTGTTGGTCATTGGAAGGATGGGTTAATGATTGAAGAATCATTATTCTGGGATAACCAGACCTATATGAATCAAATGGGCCTTGGTAAATAAATCAAATAGTTCTTTAAGAATGGATGAACATATTTATTATTTTGTAGGATCAAATTCCCAGAGATCCTTTTGCAGGAAATTGTTCGGGAGAGGTTCGTGCCTGCCAGCAGTATAAAATGCTTTATTGCCTATTACGAAAGTAGAACCCCCGATCCGACCGTCGAAAAATGCTATTGGTGTCCATGTATCACCAGCGTCATCATACCGCCAGCATTCGTATTCACCTGCGACATAGCCTTTGCCTGACAGGGTAAAGGCAGCACCGAAAACCGGGACGTTCCCTGGAAAAGAATTCTTAGCTGTCCAGGCGTCTGTTGCCGTATCATATTGCCACCACTGGTTGTTACCTCCCGGTCCCGAAACATTTCCAAGGCCGGAGTAGATTTTTCCGTTCACTGCGAACCCTGTCCCCCACTGCATTTCGGATCCCGGGTAATCTGCTTTGCGTGTCCACGCATCACTGGCCGGATTGTACTGCCACCATCCCTTCGTTCCGAAATTGCCCATGCTCAGCCCTGCATACCCCACGCTCCCGATGCCCGTGCCAAATGCTCCATCCTGCAGCATATCCGGAAGATCCGTTTTACGTGCCCAGTTATTATTCTGCGGATCGTATTGCCAGAGTTGGCTCGAAGTTGACGACCCGTAATTGTTTAATGTTTTTCCAATTCCGATATAAGCCATATTGCCAATCACCATACAAACTGGTGATTCGAGAACCGGGCCCGGTGAAGATGCCATCTGGGTCCAGGCATTCGTCGCCGTATCATACTGGTAGAGATCATTATAATCCGAACCGCCGTCATATCCAAATCCGAAATACCCTTTGCCCGCGATAGAAAAACCAACGCCAATGCCCCGACCACTCAGGATCGGAAGATCGGCCATCCGGATCCAGGCGCCCGGGAGAATAATAAAATCATTCGTGCTGGTTGCGTTCTGACCATTGATCGTCACGGATATTTTCCCCGTGGTTGCGCCGGCAGGTACTTTCACTATAATGACCGAGTCCGTCAGCGAATCGGGCTTCGCTGCGATGCCATTGAAGTATACTGTAACGGCGTTTGCCGAATTACCAAATCCATTCCCTTTAATCGCAACAGTATTGCCCTGAGTGCCGCTGGTTGGACTAAAATTAAAAATTTTTATCTGAGGCGTGCCATTCTTGCTGCATGCTGCAAGCATAAAAATCATGCAGGAGATTTTCATGATCCATTTTATCATGCGGGGAAAAAATAGCGGCGTCATATAGAAAAATACAAAATTTCAGGAGACTGAACAAATCATTGACCATCGACATTTTGACAAGACCACCCTTTGACTTCTAAATGTCCAATAATTCCTGAGCCAGATAGGGAGCCAGATAAGTTAACCTTGCTGCGTTTTCCAGTTGCCAGAAATGGATAAGCTTATTCACGTTGCCACCCAGCAAAGGTCCCATGACATAAATATTCGGAGCGGCTTCAAATTTTTCACTCACCTCAAAACCCTTTCGGGATAAATTCATCCGGCAGATATTATTATTGACCAGATTAAATAAAAGTCTTGAAGAAGAGTTCTCAAGATCAGCAGATCCGCTGCAGTTAATGACCGCCATAAAATTCAAAGGATAGGTTCTCTCCTGAGCCGTTTTAATATCGAGATAATTTAAAAAATTTCCTTTTTCTGATGAACGGATATTCAAAAAAGTCCCTTTTATCATGATTAGTTTTTGGAAATCAATTAATAACTGCGCTGCTTTTCTGTATTCCGGTCCGGCCCGCCTGAACATATTGTGCAGGCGGATGGCATAAATACCAAAAAAAAGCTTTTTTGATTCTTCATCTAAAACTTCCATAAGCGAAATCGTTTGCCCTATGATCGTTGCCACATAATCCATATGGGCTCCGTTTTGCATAGCCAATGCTATATCGCGCTCAGCTCCTTCCACCAGTTTTTCGATGGTATAATCACCAGAGTCTTTCACTTTATCCAAGTTTGGTATGGGATGATCCGGAAGGATTTCAGTTGAAGTATAATAGGGCAATTCCCCACTGGCGGAGATAATGACAATTTTATTGACCAGATCCCTGAACTCAGTCATCCCCTGAATTAAATAAAGTAATTCGATACAGCTCGCATTCGATCCGATGATTAAAATATTTCTTCCCCCGGTCTCATTTGTATTTTTCAATTTGGTGAGTACTATGTTTAAATTATCACTGACTGAAGGTTCATAAATATCATTAATATACAAATCCTTATTACCACCCATTCCCCACATATTTTTTACGGGTGCCGAGCCTGTGGCAACCACTACTTTGCGGGATATGATCTTTGATATTGTATTGTCCGCATACTCTATCATAATTTCATGAAGGCCTCCTGCTTTAAGTTGTAAGTCAATGGCTTCAGCCCGTACTAATTTAATTTCAACAAGCTGTTTTT
>Ga0206980_1097_pt1 | contig 11444 bp, 12 predicted proteins | sample Alteio_BWMinCont_20_FD_153494 | JGI IMG/M metagenome (GOLD analysis project Ga0206980, IMG submission 153494) | Enriched cells from forest soil in Barre Woods Harvard Forest LTER site, Petersham, Massachusetts, United States -... | ecosystem: Environmental > Terrestrial > Soil > Temperate forest >...
TTTCTACGTATGGCACATGTAGCTTTTCAAACTCATTTCGCACTAAAACTATACAGCTATGCGAAACCATATTTTTGATGTATATATTCATAATGTTTGTATTTAGTTGGTTTTGTTTTAGGTGAATTTTTATTTAGTACTGAATTGAAACTATAAATTTTTATATTTTAATTTATGTTGTAAAAGTACTGTAGCCGAGACCTGTATAGCTGTATTATTCGTTAAACCAATAATATTCGGGGGTGAGATTTTGAAATGTAATGGCAAAAAATGGCACTTCGAGGTTATTTCCAGATCTTTTTGCATTTAAGCAGGTTTAATAGGAGTTATCTGTTGCTTTACATGAACAGCCTTCTTTTTGGGTACAATAATTCCTTCAGTTTTTGTTGAATATTGTTTGGTGAATTCCGCGCCAAAGAAGACGATCATACATGAATACGATACCCACAGCAGTATTAACACAATAGAACCTGCGGTGCCGTATGCTGATGCCGGATGAAACTTACCGAAGTAAATGCCCATAGCATATTTGCCTAAAATAAACAGTAATGAGGTAAGTTTTCCTCCTGTCCATACATATTTCCATTTTGTTTTTACTGAAGGAAGTGCCCTAAACATTAACGCAAACAAAAATGCTACCAACAAAAATGAAACAACCAGGTCAAGCGCGGTGAATAAGAATGTTGTGGCAATTGAAAAGTGAGCGCTTATCCAACCACTTAAAGCTGTAATAACGGTAGTTAACACCAATGATATGAGCAAAAGGAACCCGATTGATAATAACAGGCCAAAGGAAAACAGTTTGCTTTTAACTACATCAATAAATTTTTGATTGGGTACGGGTTTTACTTCCCATATGTAGTTTAAAGAGTTCTGTAATTCTGTAAATACACCCAGCGAACCAATTATTGTTGTAATTATACCTATAAAAGTCGCTGGCAGTGTGTGGCCGCTAATACTTGCCTTTATGATCGTATCCTGTATTTGGACTGCTGCATCTTGACCAAGCAATTGTACTAAAATTGATGAGAGTTTGCCACTTAACAGATCTTTTCCAAATAGAACAGTGGCGGCATCAATAACTATAATAAGTAAAGCGGGTATAGAGAATATGGCGTAATAGGCTATTACAGCACTTTGACGGAAAGGATCATCCTTCGACCATTTTTTGTAAGTGCTTTTGAAAAGGTCCTTCCAATCGGTGATCTCTTTCTTTGCCATTTGTAGGTATTTTTTTATTTTCATTACAGCTTCTATGTTAAGTTGCTATAGTTTTTCATTGTATTCGCTAATATCGGCTTGCTCTTTCTTTATTTGCGGGAGTAACGTACTGATCCACTTTTTAATATCGCTATTGTAGGTGTGTGCCATTTCTTGTTCAAATGTTTCATAAGCATTTTTATTTACAGTGTTTATTAGTGCCAAGGCTTGCAGGTCGAAATTATCTCCGCTCAATGCCATTAGTTTTTCGTAGGCCTCTTTTTTCTCTGAATTCATTTCACCAGGCATATCTATTGAGTTTCGGCTTGCCAATTGCTTTAATTGCTCTGCTGCAGGTGTAAAATTGTTTTCCATGGCAGCGCCAATGTTTTGTAGTTGAGTTACCGATGCCTGTGTTTTGACCAGCTTCCCGAATTCTATTTCTTCCAGGTTAAGTTCGGCGGCTAATACAACGAATCTTGTGTCAGCACTATCCAAATGAGCGCCGTTGTCCGTCAGGTAAATGGTAGTGCTGTTTATGTGGTGTGTTAATCTTTTGTTTGCCTCTATGTACAGAATAACCAGAAGAGCTAAAACTCCTATAATATCAACAATAACTCTTTTTTTTACAGCTCTTAATTGCATGATTGGCCGGTGTTGTTTTATTCATGGATACTAAGTAATGGCACCTCTGATTGGTGTAGCATTTTGTTTGTGTTGCTGCGGTGAAAAAGGCCTTTTATAAAAGGGTAGTTATGTGGAACCATTACCAACATATCCGCATCATTGGTTTTAATGAAATTGGTTATTCCTACCTGAAGGTTATCATCGCTTGGAAAGAAAGTGGAATGGTTAATACCACTCAGCGCATTTTCTAACTTGATCTCTGTTATTTCCTTTTCGATTGAGGTAGAAGTATCTTTCTTTAATACCTCAAATACTAAAAGCTTAGCGCTAAACAGTTTTACATGGCTCCTTATCTTTTCTATTACATCTTCCGGCAGTATTTGCTTATGATCACACGCAAATGCAATTCGTTCCATTTTTTTAAATGTAACTCCTTCGGGTATTACTAATACCGGCTCTTTAACTGATTTAATTACAGATGCAATATTGGTTGGATTAATATTGCCAGAACTGCTTGCTGCACCGGTACCCATAATTAAAAGGTCAATTTTTTGCTCTCGTGGTATACGTAGTATTTCATCTACCACAAATCCCGTTTCAACCAAAAGCTCAATTGTAATGTCCTTACTTTTTTTGTTGAGTCTTTTTTCAAAATTCTTAAGCTGTTTCATCCGTTTTATTTCCATGTCATCAATATCAATTGATGACAAAGGAACATCAGTAAGATAAGGTTGCAGACAAAATGTGTGCAGAAGAATTACTTTGGTATCCTTGCAAAAATGACCAAGTTCAATTGCGTAATTCGCTGCATTTTCAGCTGCTTTTGAAAAATCAGTTGGAACAAGTATTGTTTTCATAACACGCTTTATTTTAAGTAAAAATATAACTGCGTTCAAACCGAATAGTAGGTTTTCGATAAACTGCATTAAAGCATACCCGGGTTCTTTAAAATGGCATGTGAAAAGAAAACGGCTACACATGCAATACATTAATTATATCGGAACAGTTTGAGTAAAAGGTATTTTGGGCTGTCGTACTTATTTCTTTCCCCAAAAATTAAACCATACCTATTTGGCAGTACACCTTTAACTATTCCTTGTTTATCGAAAAAGGCGGTAAGATGCTTTGCTTAATGGGTAATTTGGTTTTCAAATACCATAAACAAGTATTGTTTAACCCCATGATAGACAACAACGAAGCCGTAATTGTTAAAAAAGAGTCCCTTATCAAAAGGTATCTTGTAGGCATGTCAAAGCTTACGGTTTTCTTTGTTCATTTTTTTTAAAGAGGTGTTTAAGCCACCTTACGAGTTTAAAGAGTTTATGAAACAATCGTACCGGATTGGCAACCAGTCTTTTTTATTGGTTGCAACAACTGCCTTTATTATGGGCTTGGTATTAACCATACAATCAAGGCCGGCATTGGTCCAATTTGGAGCTCAGTCATGGCTTCCTGCAATGGTTGCTGTTTCAATAGTTAGGGAAATAGGGCCGGTAATAACAGCCTTAATATGTGCCGGTAAAGTAGGGTCCGGTATTGGTGCTGAACTTGCATCAATGAAGGTTACTGAGCAAATAGATTCAATGGAAGTGTCTGGCATTAACCCATTTAAATATGTAGTAGTTACCCGAATTCTTTCGGCTACACTTATGCTTCCATTATTAGTAGTATTTGCTGATACTGTTGCCTTATTCGGTTCATATTTTGGTGTTAATTTAAAAGATACGGTTAGTTTCCAGTTGTTTTTTATCGAGGTCTTTCAAAAGCTCGATTTTAGTGATGTATTCCCTGCATTTATAAAAACATTTTTCTTCGGGTTTTCTATTGGGCTGGTAAGTTGCTATATGGGCTACAATGCCGACAATGGTACTGAAGGGGTTGGTAAAGCAGCCAATTCAGCGGTTGTTTTCGGTTCGTTAATGGTTTTCGTGGTCGATATGGTTGCTGTTCAAATAACAAATTTATTCAGCACTTAAAATGGAACCAGCGATAATAGATATACAGCATTTAAAAAAGTCATTTGGCCCTAACCATGTACTGGCAGATTTAAGCCTGAAGGTTAATAAGGGCGAGAATTTGGCCATATTAGGTAAGTCAGGCACCGGCAAGTCTGTTTTAATTAAGTGTATTGTTCGATTACTTGACCCGGATGAAGGTAGCATAACTGTTTTCGGAAAGAATATGGAAGAGCTTGGCGAAGGTGAGCTGAATGAAATAAGAAAAAAAATGGGTTTCCTTTTTCAAAGTGCTGCCCTGTATGATTCTTTAACTGTAAGAGAAAATCTTGAGTTTCCGCTTCGCACTTTACCTAAAATAACAGAAGAAGAAATGAACAAGCGAGTAGAGGAAGCATTACAGAATGTTGATTTGGCAGCGGCGATTGATAAAATGCCGTCAGAGCTTTCAGGCGGAATGCGAAAGCGAGTGGGATTGGCTCGTTCTTTAATTCTAAAGCCAGAGATAATGTTTTATGATGAACCTACTACCGGACTGGACCCGATAACTTCGAGAGGAATCAGTCACTTAATAGTAGCGGTTAGAAAAAAATACAATACATCCTCAATAATAATAACACACGACATAGAATGTGCCCGAATAACATCGGATAGAGTAATTGTATTAGATAAAGGTAAGTGTATTGCTGAGGGCACAATAGATGAAGTATCAAAGTCAGATAATAATGAAGTTAAAGCATTTTTTCAATAATTAAACAAGATGAAAAAGAATACAGGAAATAGAATTGGGCTGGGAATATTTGTTTCAGTTGCCTTGGTATTGTTTGTGGTGGCTATATATTTTATAGGGGAGAGGCAGCAACTGTTTAAAAACACATTTGAGGTAAATGCCGTTTTTAAAAATGTTGAAGGCCTTCAGGTTGGTAATAATGTCAGGTTTTCTGGTATTAACATAGGTATAGTAAATAACATTACGCAGATAAGTGATACATCAGTAAAGGTTGAACTGCAAATTGATAAGAGCACCCAAAAGTTTATTAAAAAAGATGCTACAGCCAGTATTGGGTCAGATGGATTGATGGGTAATAAAATTATAATTATAGCGCCAGGCACAGGTACCGAAGCTGTTATACAAAACAACAGTTTTATAAGATCTATTGCCCCAATTGACATGGATGAAGTTTTTGCTTCACTTAAAACAACGAGTGATAATGCTGCCAGCATTACCACTGATTTGGCCAGCATAGCTAAAAACATCCGGAACGGAAAAGGAACCATTGGTATGCTGTTTACTGACACTGTTTTTGCTCACAACCTGGGCGGTGCTATAGTAAATATAAAACAGGGCGCTAAAGGATTTAAGCAAAATATGGATGCTGCCGGTAACAGCTTTCTTTTGAAAAGATTGGTAGAGAAGGAAAAAAATAAGGAAGAAAAAGGTAAGTAGTAGAATTCAAAATAAAATAAGCACAAACAAACAATTAATAAACAAACCCCATGAAAAAAATAACTCTTTACTCCGTAGCATGTTTAATAGGTAGCATTTTAATATGCTCATGCGAATCAAACCTTTCAATTACAAAACGTCATTACAACAGTGGCTATTATGTTGATTTTAATAAAAACAAAACTTTGCCGGTTGCAAAGGAGCAAAGCCCTTCGGCACAATCGAAGCAGTTAAATGTTGTTTCTTCCGGTAATAATGATAAGGCTGTTATAGTAAGTAATAACACTAAAGAAACCCAAATAAGCAATACTGTTTCTGTAGCAACACCTGCTGCTAATATTATTAATAAAGCAATAAAGGTTAAGCATAACCTTGTTTCAAAACCTGTATCAGTTATAGTATCAAATGAAAAAGGTCAACTCGGTATTAATGAACAAAAAGGTTCCGAGCAAATTACAATGGATGCAGCTCAAAAAATGACAAGCGAACATTCAGATGGAGCGGCGTTAAGCCTATTATGGCTGGTTATTGTAATTATATTAATTATATGGTTAATTGGAATTTTAGCCGGCGGCTTCGGGCTTGGTGGCTTAATTAATTTATTGCTTATAATAGCATTAATACTATTGATATTGTGGTTGTTAAGGGTGATTTAATGCCCTGCCGCATCAAGTAATTAAAATACATTTTACGGCGATCAATACAACATGTGAATTGTGCAAGTATTTGCGAATTTGATGCAAGCTTCACTTTTAAAAAACGACCTATTTTACCGAGCTAATTAATGTAATAATATGGAAACATTAAGTAAAAAACATACAAGCCCCAAAAGCCTTGATTTAATTGCTGTTAACAGTATTCGCTTCCTTTCAATAGATGCTGTACAAAAAGCAAATAGTGGCCACCCTGGGTTACCGTTAGGGGCAGCCCCTATGGCCTATACTTTGTGGACCCGATTTTTGAAACATAACCCTAATAACCCAAAATGGTTTAACAGAGATAGGTTTGTTTTATCTGCCGGGCATGGTTCAATGTTATTATATAGTTTACTGCATCTTACCGGGTACGATGTATCGTTAGATGAAATAAAACATTTCCGCCAATGGGGAAGCATTACCCCTGGCCATCCTGAACGGGGCCTAACGCCGGGTGTAGAAACTACTACCGGTCCTTTGGGGCAGGGATTTGCAAATGGAGTAGGTATGGCGATAGCCGAAGCCTACCTTGCAGCCCGTTATAACAAACCCGGGTTTGATGTAATAGATCATTTTACCTATGGTTTGGTTAGTGATGGTGATATGATGGAAGGCGTAGCTGCAGAAGCAGCCTCTTTGGCCGGACATTTAAAACTAGGTAAACTGATTTATTTATACGATAGCAATCAAATTACCCTTTCATCGGCTACACCGGTAACATATACTGAAGACTATGCAAAAAGGTTTGAAGCCTATGGTTGGCAAGTTTTAACTGTTGAGGATGGTAATAACATTGAATCGATTGATAGTGCTATTACCAATGCACAAAGAGAAGGTGAGAAGCCTTCACTTATTATTGTGAAAACCCATATTGGTTTTGGTTCACCTAATAAACAGGATACCTGTGCCGCACATGGTTCTCCGTTAGGCAAAGAAGAAGTAAAACTAACCAAGGAAAACCTTGGCTGGCCGGTTGAACCGGACTTTCTTATTCCTGAAGAAGCACTTTCTCATTTCAGAAAAGCAGTTGAACAAGGCGGTAAGATGGAGGAAGAATGGAATAGCAGATTGGCTACTTATGAGAATAAATATACTGATCTGGCAAAAGAATTGAATAACCTTATAGGTGGTAAAACCGATAAAGGTTGGGAAACCAGTATTCCTGCCTTGCTTCCGGATAGCAAAGGAGTAGCTACACGTGTATCTTCGGGCAAGGTAATGCAAATTATAGGCAAGGCCCTTCCCGGTTTTATAGGTGGCTCCGGCGATCTGAACTCATCAACGCATACTGAACTTAAAGATGCCGGTAATTTTGAAAGCCCGTTTATGGCTGTAGGTGATATGCAAGGTTCGGCAGGCGGAGGATGGAATTACGCTGGGCGTAATTTGCAATTTGGTGTAAGGGAACACGGTATGGCATCTATTTCGAATGGAATGGCGGCACATGGCGGTATTATTCCGTTTTGTTCAACCTTTCTCACTTTTTCTGATTACATGCGCCCGGCCATTCGCCTTTCGGCATTAATGGAATTGAAAGTTATTTATGTGTTCACACACGACAGCATTGGGCTGGGAGAAGACGGCCCAACGCACCAGCCTATCGAGCATCTTGCCGCACTCAGGGCTATACCAAGGTTAATTGTTATAAGGCCTGCAGATGCTAATGAGGTAATAGAGGCATGGCGAACGGCAATTGAAGCTCCCAATGCACCTGTTGCTTTAGTTTTATCACGCCAGGAGGTCCCTACGCTTGATAGAGGAATATTCGCTTCAGCAGAAGGGCTTCGTCGTGGTGCCTATGTATTATCAGATGCTCCGGGCAATAACCCAGAGCTTATACTTATGGCAAGCGGTTCTGAAGTTCATTTAATAGTTGAGGCCGGAAAGGAATTGACACAGAAAGGTATTTCAGTACGTTTGGTTTCTATGCCAAGTTGGGAGTTGTTTGAAGAACAAACTCCGGAGTATAAAAACTCAGTACTTCCTACATCTGGTCAGGCGAAAATAGCTGTAGAGGCGGGCGTTTCCCAGGGATGGGCTACTTATACCGGCGAAAAGGGCTGTGTAATAGGTATTAAAACTTTCGGTGCTTCGGCCCCGGGCGAGGTTGTAATGCGTGAGTATGGTTTTACAGCCAAGAATATATGTGAACGTGCACTTGATTTATTAAAGAAGAAGTAATGAAGAATCCTGCGCATAAAAATGGTGCCCCAATGCGAATTGGAATTGCAGCAGACCATGCGGGGTTTGATTTGAAAAACTATATAAAAAAGCAGCTTGTTGAAGAAGGATTTGAGGTGATAGATTTTGGTGATGATAAAATGAAACCCGGCGACGATTACCCTGATTATGTAATACCCCTTGCTTTTGCGTTAGCAAATAAACGTGTTAGCAGAGGGATTGCTATTTGCGGGAGCGGCGTGGGTGCTTGCATTGCTGCCAATAAAGTAAAGGGTGTACGTGCCTGTTTAATTAATGAGGATTTTTCGGCTAGGCAAGGGGTTGAGGATGATGATATGAATATAATTTGCCTTGGTGCGCGAGTTATTAAGCGTTCATTAGCAATGAAACTTGTAGGCGTGTTTCTCGCTTCTGAATTTAGCGGCAAGGCAAGGCATAAGCGCCGTATTGCAAAAGTTAAGAAACTAGAAAGTAATAAAGTAAAATTATGACAAACGTGAATCCACTGGCAGGTAAACCTGCCGAGAAAAAGAATTTGGTAGATATACCTAAGCTTGTTAAAGCATATTATGACGGTATTCCTGATTCTGCTGACCCTGCACAACGTGTTGTGTTTGGAACCTCGGGCCACAGAGGCTCTTCATTTACTAACTCATTTAACGAAAGCCACATTGTGGCTATTACGGAAGCCATTTGCTTATACCGTAAAGACCAGAAAATTGATGGCCCACTGTTTATCGGGTTTGATACTCATGCACTTTCGGCACCGGCATTTGCCACGGCAATGGAAGTGCTTGCTGCGAATGAGGTAGAGGTGATGATATCGGAAAACGGCGAATTTACGCCGACGCCGGTTATCTCGCATGCCATACTAAGGTATAACGCTAAGCGCAAAAAAAATCTGGCAGATGGTATTGTTATTACACCATCACACAACCCGCCGGGTGATGGGGGCTTTAAATACAACCCGCCAAACGGAGGCCCTTCAAGCACTTCTGTTTCGAAGTGGATTGAATTAAAGGCAAATGAATTGATGAATGATGGTATCCGCAAGATAAAAAGAGTGGCATTTGAAAAAGCATTGCATGCTTCTACAACTCATAGCCATGATTACCTGAATACTTATATCGCCGATTTGGGCTCTATAGTTGATATGGGCCTTATTCGCGATTCTAAAATTAAAATAGGCGTTGACCCTATGGGTGGGGCGGGCGTTCATTACTGGGAACCTATAGCAGAGTTATATAAACTTAATTTAACCGTTACCAATAAAGTAGTTGACCCAACTTTTAGTTTTATGCCATTAGATTGGGATGGACAGATACGTATGGATCCATCGTCGCCTTATGCTATGCAACGGTTGATTGAAATGAAAAACAAGTTCGATATTTCTTTTGCATGCGATACTGACCATGACAGACACGGTATTGTAAGTAAAAAGAAAGGCCTTTTAAATCCTAATAACTATTTAGCTGTTGCTATCTCTTATCTTATTCTGGCAACAGTCTGCTTTAATTGGCAAAACGGTTGTTACCACCGGACTTATTGATAGGGTGGCAAAAAAACATGGCCAAAATACTTATGAAGTACCTGTCGGCTTTAAATGGTTTGTTGACGGATTGTTTGATTCCTCGTTATGCTTTGGTGCCGAAGAAAGTGCAGGCGCTTCTTTTTCGCGAATGGATGGACATGTATGGACTACCGATAAAGATGGTTTTGTAGCGGCACTGCTGTCTGCTGAAATTACAGCAAAAACAGGACATGATGTGAGTTCATTATATAGTGACCTGACAAAGGAATTGGGCGAACCATTCTATGAACGGATTGAAGCAAAGGCAACGCCAGCACAAAAAGAGAAATTGAAAAAACTTTCTCCTGAACAAGTAAAACAAAAGACTCTGGCGGGTGAAGAAATTACATCTGTTATTACAAATGCACCTGCAAACCTTATGCCTATTGATGGGGTGAAAGTAATAACCGAAAATGGATGGTTTGCAGCAAGGCCATCAGGCACTGAAAGTATTTACAAAATATATGCTGAGAGCTTTTTAAGTAAAGATCATTTAAACAAAATTATTGAGGAAGCACAAAGTATTGTAGATACTGCTTTAACAATAAAAGAGAAGGTAGCATGAAGTTGATACCTAAAGCGAACGAGCTCATATCGAATATGAAGGCTTTTTTTCAGGTGAATAACCCTAACAGGGGTTATTTGAATGAAGAGCCTTTGCGATCGGAATTATTTAGTTCTGAGCAGATGGCTCGTTTTGCAAAAACGCTGGCTGCTGCACATAAGTTAACTACCAAGCCGGCGCAAGATCATTTGCTGAAGAGGCTTGCCGATAACGAATCTATTTTACATGAAGTAAGAAAACTTCTTACAGATTCGATAAAAAGAAAATACCAGATAACGCCTGCAGGCGAATGGCTAATAGATAACTTTTACCTTGTTGAAGAGCATATACGCAGTGCTAAGCTGCATTTTCCTAAAAAGTATAGCGAAGATCTGCCTCAAATTGTAACCTCAAGCTCATCGGGGTTAACACGTATTTATGATATCGGCCTCCAGATCATATCTCATTGTGACGGCAGGATCGATATTGAAAACCTTAGCAGTTTTTTTCATTATACAATGGCCTGTTTAAAGGATGAGCCATTGCTCCAATCAGTTTACTCGCCGTGCCTAAAGGCAGCTGCGTATCAGCATCGAGTGTAATTACATATTTAATATAAGGGAATATACTCTGATCTCCAATAACAACTGAAAATCGATCTTTCGCTTCTCCTCTCAAAAGTGAATTAAGCTCGCCTAATTTACCGCGTTTCCTTTCATAACCCATCCACACATTTTCCTGCGGATTCCAATACCTTGGGCGGTGGAAAAGATAGAACAGATCATCCTTGCCGTTATTATATTTATTATTAAGAAACTCAATATGCTTGCGGGCAATAGCAATAAGCGCATCATCTTCGGGCATATGCTCACTAGCGGCATCTGCAAAGTCAGTTAATAGCCCAAAATGCAGATTCTCTTTCCGGTTAGCTAAAAAATGCACCTCAAGGTTTTCTACAACTCCTTCAATACCTTCTTCATTTATAAGCATTACAGGTATTACAACCATAGTTCGACTCTCAGGCGGAATTCCGCTTGAGAAATCCATCCTGGGTAACAGGTTTGGTTTAACCCATAACGTTGCCAGAAAATTAACGAGAGAAATAGCGAGTTGGCTTGTACATATTAATGATAAGACTGCAATAGACAGAAGTATCCACTTATCCTTCGTATCAATATACACCCGATATAATAACCCTGCACTTATAAGCGCCGCAATAATAAAA
>Ga0206980_1098_pt1 | contig 11288 bp, 10 predicted proteins | sample Alteio_BWMinCont_20_FD_153494 | JGI IMG/M metagenome (GOLD analysis project Ga0206980, IMG submission 153494) | Enriched cells from forest soil in Barre Woods Harvard Forest LTER site, Petersham, Massachusetts, United States -... | ecosystem: Environmental > Terrestrial > Soil > Temperate forest >...
ATGCTATTGATCAGTCATGAAAAAAAATTGGTGGCATCCTGAACAATTCTCCAAAAAAATTCTTTACCTGAAAGAACGCGCGCGCATTCTTACGGCAGTGAGAAATTTTTTTGATGCGCGCGGTTATCTCGAAGTTGAAACGCCCGCACCTAAAAAATCACTCACTGAAATCTTCAACAAATTTGCCGCCGAAGCCGTCGAACGGTTTCCGCAGCTCAAAGGCCAATTGCTTGTTGCAGATATGAATGAACGCAAATCGTATGGCCACAACGATATCGATCAGCAGAAAACCGGCCTGACGCCGGAAACAGCACGTGAATATCTGCGCGACCATGCTGTAACTGCGGAAATGTCGAAGAACAAAGGCGCCTCATCCTGCGCGCTGAAGGACTCGAAACAGAATGTAAACATCATTTTCATCAATGAGCCCGTTTCCGGAAGTGAAGCACAGAATGTTTCCAAGGAAGCTGAACAGCATCTGCTGTTCGTGCTCGACCATGAACTCGCGCACTGCGGCATCAAGGACGGCTTTGGCCGCGCTTCCTCACCCCGCGACTACAAAATACTGCTGGGAGAGTCGGTCGCCGATGCTTATGCCCTGATCCGCCACTACCAGCGCTATGGCGTGGACAGCAATTCACAGAATAGGTACATCACACCGAGCGCCCGTGCGGACAATTTCGTCCTGTGGGGCGACTCGACGCACTTTACCTCGTTCGTGCTGGACGCCATCGCCAAGCGTAAACATGACGTAGACTTCGACAAGCTCGACACAAAGCAAACGGCGGAATTGGCACGGCGCTTTGCCCTGGAATTCATGCCGCCGGAGCGCGTCGTCGAAGATCTGCAGTGGACCTTCAACGCTCTGCGCGCCGAGTTCAGAAAAGACCCGAACGCCGGTCTCAAAGCACTGATCGAGAAAGCGCTCGACCCAGCTGCCGACTACTACACCTTCAAGATGGCAAACATGTGGCTGAAACCGTTCCTCGCAGAACGCACCTTTACAGACGGCAAGCCCGTCACGCTGTCTAAAGCATATCTCGATGACGCCGCTGCCAAGCTGACGACAAAAGCAGAAAAGTTCGAGAAAGAAGGCATCACCTTCAATATGCCGAAACCGGAAAGAAAAGCGCAGCCGCCCAAACTCGCGGCTTAAGAGAAGCTTATTAATAAAAAAACCCGGCCTCTTTAAAAGGAGGCCGGGGTTTTTTCAATTAGATCCCGTTTTTTTCATTCTTCACCAGGTGAAGTTTATGAGCTTACATTCCCGGAGGGCAGGGAACTTCTTGTTTCACATATGTTGGCATGTTGGGGAAGGGGCCAGGTGCGCCCATGCCGCCTGGGACGAGGTTGGTTGTGTAACATCTGCCATCACGATCTTTGGTAATATCGCGCCCAGCAAGTTGGATGTTGCCAGCGCTGGTTTTGAGTGCGGTTTCTGAAGTGGCAGAAGTCTTTTGCGCAGGAGCGTTGTTGTTAAAGACGCCACTTACACTGCCAATACCGGTCAAAGCAAGCGCCGCTGCACCGCCAACAATGATTTGTTGTATAAATTTTTTCATTTTAGATTGCTCCTTTTGATCTTATTTCATAAAACTACAATCGTTTTATTGGGGCAACCTATCATAATGCAAATTTCTGTCAATAATTAGTTTTCAAAATAACACTAAAGATATTACGGCAATAAATTTATATGACAAATTAACTTTTTATCGATCCCTGATTTTATTATGTAAATAATATTGCATCAATATCGCTAATTTCTTGACTCTTTATCCTTACCCGACATATATATAGTCCAGTTTTATTGAGGCAAAACTCTCCACATTATATTGGAAGTTGAAGCGCTCTGCGTCCCCCAGTCGGCGAATTTACGCTCACTGGGGTTAGTTTGTATTTGGAGTTAAGAGATGTTTGAAAATCTGGCGAATAAACTGGGCGGCGTGTTTGATGGCCTGAAGAAGCGCGGCAGCCTGAAGGAAGAAGACGTCCTCGTCGCGCTCGGCAGCATCCGCACCGCCCTGCTGGAAGCGGATGTGGCACTACCCGTCGTAAAAGACTTCATCGAAAAAGTGCGCGTCGAGGCTGTCGGCGAAAAAGTGCTGCGCTCGGTTACGCCCGGTCAGCAGGTTGTCAAAATCGTTTATGACACGCTTGTTGAAACGCTCGGCCATGAGAATACCGCGTTGAACCTCGCCACCATCCCGCCCGCCGTGATCCTGATGACCGGTCTGCAGGGCTCTGGTAAAACCACCAGCGCGGGTAAACTCGCCAAACTGCTTAAAGACAAACAGCGCAAAAAAGTCCTGCTCGCCTCGCTCGACGTTTACCGTCCCGCGGCGCAGGAGCAACTGGAAATTCTCGCGAAGCAAGTGGGCGCAGGCTCGCTGCCGATCGTGCAGGGCGAAAAGCCACTGGCGATTACCAAGCGCGCCCTCAGCGCTGCCAAGCTTGAGGGCTACGATATCCTTATCCTCGACAGCGCCGGCCGCCTCTCGATTGACGAAGCGCTGATGACCGAACTGTCCGAAGTGCGCGATCTCGCCAAGCCGATTGAAACTCTGCTGGTCGCCGACGCTCTGACCGGTCAGGATGCCGTGAATACTGCAGAGAACTTCAACAAGCGCATCGGCATCACCGGCATTATCCTCACCCGTGTTGATGGTGATGCGCGCGGCGGTGCGGCGCTTTCCATGCGCGCCACGACCGGCAAGCCGATCAAGTTCCTCGGCATGGGCGAAACAATGGATGCGCTGCAGGCGTTTGATGCGCAACGTATCGCCGGACGTATCCTCGATATGGGTGATATCGTCAGCCTCGTCGAAAAAGCTTCCGAGAACGTCAACCTTGAAGACGCGAAACGCACCGCCGAAAAGATGGCGAAAGGTAAATTTGACCTCAGCGACTTCCTGAGCCAGCTGCGCCAGATGCAGAAGATGGGCGGGCTCTCGGGCCTCATGAACATGATGCCCGGCATGGGCAAAATCAAGTCCGCGATGGCGGGCGCGAATATCGATGATAAAGTTTTGAAGCATCAGGAAGCGATTATCCTTTCCATGACGCTGGAAGAGCGCACCAAGCCGGATGTGCTGAACGCCTCGCGCCGCAAGCGCATCGCCGCTGGCTCCGGCACTACCGTGCAACAGGTTAACCAGGTCCTGAAACAATTCCAGGACATGCAGACGATGATGAAGCGCATGAACAAGCTCGGCGGCAAAGGCATGATGCGCAGCCTCGCGGGCATGCTCGGCGGCGGCGGTCTCGGCGAAATGGAAGAGATGGCGAAGAATATGCAGGCGCAAGGCGGTGAAGGCATTTTGGGCCCGAACCCGTTTCCGCTGAAGAACGGAGAAAAGCACTAAACAGAATTTGAGACTTGAATGGTTGCAGTCTCAACATTTTTTTATTAAGCAGCCGGATTAAACTGAGTAAATGGAGAAAAAACTATGTTGAAAATTCGTATGAGCCGTTCAGGTTCCAAGAACAAGCCTTACTACCACATCGTGCTTGCAGATTCCCGCGCGCCCCGCGACGGGAAATTCCTGGAGAGCCTGGGTAACTACAACCCGATGCTGGCCAAAGACCACGCTGACCGCGTCCGCCTGAACGGCGAGCGCATCAAGCACTGGATTAGCAAGGGCGCGCAAGTATCCGACCGCGTCGCGATCTTCCTCGGCAAGGCTGGCGTTGCACCGGCTCCGGCCCGCAAGAACAACCCGAAGAAGGCTGTTCCAAAGGCAAAAATGACCGAGCGCGCAAAAGCGAACGCTGAAAAAGCAGCAGCACCCGCTGAAGCTCCAGCTGCCGCTCCTGCCGCTGAAGCTGCCGCTCCTGAAGCCGCTCAAGCTTAATCCGCGACTTAAAAGTGCAAAGCAAAGAGGCCGTAGCCGCAAACCTGATCCTGATGGCGGAGATCGTCGGGGTACATGGTGTCAAAGGTCAGCTCAAGCTGAAAGTTTTCAGCGAAGCGCCTGAAGATCTGCAGGACTACGCGCCTCTTTGCGATGCTGCGGGGAAGGAATATAAATTCCTGACCTTCAGTCCGCACAAAAACATCTATCTCGCCACGCTTGAGAATATCAAAGACTGCGATCAGGCCGAAAAACTGCGCGGTACAAAGCTTTATGTCCCCCGCGACCGCCTGCCCAATATCAAAGACAAAGACACTTACTATCACGTCGATCTTATTGGCGTGGCTGCAAAAGATGCTGCCGGCATCGTAATCGGCAAGATCATCAACGTCGCCAATTTCGGCGGCGGCGACCTGCTGGAAATAAAACCTGTAAAGGGCGCGAGCTACTACGTGCCTTTCACCAAGACCAACGTGCCGCAAGTTGATATTGCGAAAAAAGAGGCGACCGTGATTGTGCCGCCCGGATTGTTAGATTAAATCCTGCTGGATTAACTATCTTCCCGCGCCCGGACCCTTGTAAGGAACACGTATGGGACCTTCAAGCTGACCTGACGGGATTGACGGCATGCCTTGTTTTTGCCGCGCATTCTGAATCCGCACGCTGTCCGCAATATTCCTGAGGCAGACCGCTGGGCCGTCTTTGGTATCATTTAGTACACTGTCAATACCCATAGCCTTTAATGCCTCAATTTTTTTCTGTCCCTCATCACGATCCTTGACGGGAATACCCACATAATTAGCGCCTCCGCCTGCGGCGCCATGTTTCCAGTTCCAGTGAGCAGCCACCGTATCCATCTCCTGCCCCCAAACATGTACCCGCGGACCCTCTGCAATACGCCCATCCATAAAATTTATTCCCTGCGCACTCAAAGCCTTCTTCAGTTCCTCAGCCTTCGCTAACTCCTCTTTATCTTTGCCGAATTGGACACGCATGATAGGCATCTTGCCATCAGGCGCTACGTCCATCTGCCAAGGCTGCTGGCCTATATATGAAAGCGCTTGAGGCGCTCTTGCCTGAGGCTGTTGATGAACCGCAGCGGGAGTCTGTGGCTGTGGCGGCCTGCTGCGCGCCGCAGCTGCAAACGAACCTCTCGCACCTAAAGGAATGCCTCTTCTGGGAAGAATGCCCTCGATGGATTGCAGAAAAGATTTGAATTCTTTGTCAGCGCCATCTCTTATATGAAACGTGATCTTATCCGGATTTTTGCCGGGTGCCGCGACTTCGGCCACAAGATACTTGGCATCATCCTTTATTATTTTGTCGGCAATAATATCAAAGGCCTCGGGTACTTTGCCGGCAAGCGGAAAATTATATGACGTCGACGAGCTGAAACTGGCAAGGTCCGGCGGGCATATTTGAACCACGTCCGCATTACGAGGAAATGTATATCCGTTTTCTTGGCCTACTCCACTTTTGTAGTACTGCACCATTCTGCTTCTCCACGTTATCTATGAAACTGCCTATATCCTAGCCATTACATTAACATAAGATTATTAAAGGTAGGTTAAGCCAGATTTAACCGAAAAAAACAGATTGACGCCAATCTCTAGTATGCCACTGTAATCCCATGATAATTCCCGCGAAGTTCCACATCAAAATCTTCACCCTGTTCCCCGAAATGTTTCCGGGGATGCTAGGTATGAGTTTGTCGGGCAAGGCGCTCGAGAAAAAGCTCTGGTCGTTTGAAACCGTGCAGCTGCGCGATTACGCCACCGACAACCACAAGACCGTGGACGACACGCCCTTCGGCGGCGGCGCGGGCATGGTGATGAAGCCGGACCTGCTCGACAAAGCATTGCGCGCTAACCAGCCCATCGGACGTTTCATCTACATGACTCCGCGCGGCAAGCCCCTCACGCAGGCACTGGTGCGTGATCTTGTGAAGGAGCCACAGCTGACCATCCTCTGCGGGCGCTATGAAGGCGTCGACGAGCGGCTGTTGCAGGCCTATCAGGCGGAGGAGATCTGCATCGGAGATTACGTGCTCTCCGGCGGCGAACCGGCGGCAATGATCCTGCTCGATGCCTGCATCCGTCTGCTGCCCGATGTGCTCGGCAATGCCGGAACGCACGACGAGGAAAGCTTCGAGAACGGCCTGTTGGAATATCCGCATTATACCCGCCCCGCCGTCTGGACGGGGCCCGATGGTATAGAACGCACTGTGCCGGATGTACTGGTCTCTGGCCATCATGCAAAAGTAAAAGAATGGCGGCAGAAAGAATCCGAAGCCATCACCAAATCAAGACGCCCGGATTTGTGGGATAAAACCAAAAAATAAGGCCAGAGGTAATCCTCTGACCTTATTTATAAAGAGCTATCTTTAATAATCAGAACATGACCCCGGCTTCAAGCATCAAACGGCCCTGAGATTTTTGGGTGCCGTTCTCGCCGAAAGCATCGCCATCCGTGATCCTGAAGGCGCGAGTGTAGGAAGCATCAAGCCTGCCGAAGAACATGTTGAACTGGTAGGTTGGCGTCATCGTCAGAGACCACGCACGGCTGCCCTGTCCGTAGAGCAGGTTGGGCGCGCCATCGAGAGCAGTGCCGCGTGAGTCGATATATTCAGCACGGCCCGCCAGGCTGTAGTTCTGGTCGAAGCTGTATTTGGTCAGCACAGCCGCACCATAGGTCGAGGCCGCATGCGTGATGCCCAGACCGGCGTTTTCGGGCACGTGTGTATATTGCAGGTACGGATTGATCGTCCATGGCCCGTCGGTGTGTGTGTACATCAGGTTGTAGATGCTGCTGTTGTTCTGCGGCAGCGGCGTTGCAACCGAGTTGCGGTCAGAGTGGCTGGTGTTGCCGCCCGCATCAAAAGCGATCGCATCGTTGCTGTCGATGGAATAAGTGGCGAGACCCGTCACCCAGCTATATTTACCGGAGTAAAAGCCGTCGTTCAATGACAGCGACAGCGAGAAGGGGCCCGTAGAATAATTGCCCTGGATACCGCGGTTGACCTTGTTTTCCTGGTTCCACAGCAGGCCGCGCTCGATGTTCATGTTCTGGAAGGTGAAGGTATATTCGTCACCGATCAGCGTCGGCAGCTTACCCGCCATGATGTTGAACTCGCTGGTCGGGGCGTATTTAAGATAACCCTGCGGCAGATAGCCGTATGTGTCTGTCGTCGTCTTGAGCGTGCGCAGGTAAGGCGTGCCGAGCGTGGGCAGATTGTAAGCGCCTGCCTGCAGGTAAAACTGTACCGGGCCCTGCGTGTTCTGGATAAAGACCTGGGCGTTGCTGACATCTCCGCGGTAAGACCTGTCCCCGGCCTTCGCATGATCCTGCGCAATACCCATCGCCGACGCGACGCCGGAAATGTAAATCTTATTGAGCACGCCGGCGTTGAAGGAATAAGGCGTTGTGTCAAGACCCAGAGGCCCCGCCATCTGCGGCATGGGCAATGGGCTTGTTGCAGGCGCGGGCGTTGCCGTTGCTGATACCGACGTCGATGTCGTCTGCGTCGTGTTGTCAGCTCTTGCCGGCGATGTCGCCAGCAGCGCCAGCGACGCCAATGTCAGAGAAAGACCTACCTTGTTGACCATAGCTAAAACCCCCTAAACAAATCAGCAGGGTATCCCCATACCCTATGCGCTGATTCTCGCTTAGGCGTGACTCTCTGTCAACGAAATATATTCGGAATCAAGGAGATGCCTGATTTACGTCAAGCATTTCCGCAGCTAGATAACCATAGTATGGCTTAAGCCAGCGAGGTGAAACTCAAATCGATCCTTCGACCCATTTGAAGAGCTCGGACTTCGGCAGCGCGCCGACTGTCTGCGCGATGACCTTGCCGTTCTTGAAGATCATCAGTGCCGGAATGGAGCGCACGCCATATTTGCTCGGCGCTTCAGGGCTCTCGTCGACGTTCATTTTGACAACTTTGATCGCCGCGCCTTTTTCGGCAGCGAGCGCATCGATGCTGGGGCCAAGCTGACGGCAGGGACCGCACCACTCCGCCCAGAAATCCACCAGTACGGGGAGAGATGATTTCAGGACTTCTGCTTCAAAATCGCTGTCTGTAACTGGTTGTGCGTTGCTCATGGGTATCCTCTTTTCTGCTTATAATATTGGGTCATGTGGTTGTTGGGGTGGCTTGTTGCCGTGGATGGTGTTGAGGCTCTTGAAAGAGTCATCGACGAGTTTGGCGATGCCACTCTTCGGTACAGCGCCCACTGCACCAAAAATAGCCACACCATTCTTCATGGTCACCAGCGTCGGGATGCTCTTGACACCGAAAGCGGCGGCTAAATCAGGGCTTTGATCAATGTTGATCTTGACCACCTTTACGTCAGTATTTTCAGCAGCGTACTCTTCCACGCGGGGAGCCATCGACTTGCACGGCCCGCACCAGTCGGCATAAAAATCAATGAGGACGAGCTTGTCGGAATTCATTACTTCATTCTCAAAATTCGCGGCATCAACCTTCGTAACATGCTCCGATGTCATTCTTATTATCCTTCCGGCGTTTTTTTATAATGATCTATTGAGCCTAACCTATAGGGCATAGGGGTCAAGCAGATTCGCGGAAAGCGGCATCAGCAAAGGCCCATCCGTCCACAATAACGCGCACTTTATTGCGTGCTGTGGATAAATATTCTGGATAACAGAGCGGTAAGCTGCCATTTGTTTCAGGTAGATAACGGGTACGTCTTTTGCCAGCTTGGGCGGCGGGCGGTTGGTTTTGTAGTCAATGATGAGTACCTCTTCATCGGTCACCAGCATCCGGTCCATCTGGCCGGAAAAGGTCTTTTTACCAGCTTGTCCGATGACCGGTACTTCCGCCCGCGAGCCCGCCCCAAAGATCGCCGCAAATTCCGGATGACGCAGCACGGCTAGAATTTCTGTGGCAAAATCTTTCTGTTGAGCGGACGGCATCGCCAATGCGGGACGCGACAGGTAATGCGCGATAGCCTTCTCCCACTTCGCGGCAGGCAGCTGCGGCAGCACTTCAAGGATCTGGTGAACGATAATCCCGCGCCGGAAACGCCAGCCGTCATCCGCCACTAGCGGGCCTTTCATCGCCGGTTCATTGTCATCAGGACGCGAAGGCGCGAGCGGCTGCGAGGGTTGCGGTTCATCCGGCAGCGGGTTCTTCACCCAGACAGGCAACGGCGTACGCACGGCATCCGCTTTCTTGTGAGCCGATGTGTTTGAAACCGCAGGTGCTTCCTGCGCATGTTCAAGGCGGCGCGAAACGAGATCGTTTTCAAACGGCACTTCAATCGCCCCCGCCGGAAATGCGCCGGCGACAAGGCTATACCAGCAATCCGGCTTCGGCCCGCGCACGCCGTGATAGCCGCAGATATAGAGCCTGTCTTCTGCCCGCGTCAGCGCCACATAAAGCAGGCGACGGTATTCTTCTTCCTGCCGTTCACGTGCCGCAGCTTGCCGCGCGGTATAAGCGGGTGCTTCGAATTCAGAACGCGGTGACCAAAGCGGCACGCCCTTCTCGTCTTCCGGCCACAGCAAGCGCACGCGGCCATGATTAGAGTCGTGCATCTTCTTGACTGTATCGGGCATAAACACGATCGGCGCTTGCAGGCCTTTTGAGCCGTGTACCGTCATGATACGCACAAGATCCGCCTTGCCGGGATCCTGCTCACGCTTGATCTCCGCCTCGCCGCGCGCGAACCAGTCGGCGAATTTCTGCAATGATGGCGTGTGGCTTTGCTCGTAGTGCAAACAACTATTGAGGAACTCATCAAGCGCATCCTGGATATCAAAACTGAGACGCCCGTAGAAAGCCCTGCGGCCGCTGGTTTCATCCGCGAAGCACGGCGTATTCAGCACCTCGGCAAAAAACGCATAGGGCGTAACGCGGCCCGCTTTATCAATCCAGCCCTTCAGCCATTGCGCCAGCGTTGGTTTTTGTTTCTGGACGGAAGACCAGAGCGAGCCTTCACGATTATAGCTTAGAGTGTAAAGTTCATCTTCTGTGAGGCCTATCAACGGCGATTTGAGCAGACTGGCCAGTGTCAGGTCATCTTTCGGCAGCAACGCAAACTGCGCCAGCGCCAGCAGATCCATCACCGCAATTTCCTGCATCAGCGTCATACGGTCAACACCCGCCACCGGCACATCGCGGCTCTTGAGCGCGCGCATCAACAGCTCGACAATCGGCCCGCGTGATTGCACAAGAATCAGAACATCCCCCGCCCGTATCGGCCGCGCACGTGAAGTGAGAATTTCTTTTTTATCGAGCCAGATCTTAATTGTTTCCGCTATTTTCTCCGCAAGGCGGCTGGCGGCATTATCGCCAGAATCAACTTCGGTCGGCAATTGCCACGGCTCTGGCTGGTCGCGCTTCTCCGTCTTGATCAGCGGCCACAGCTCCACCATGCCCGCCTGCCCGACGCGGAAGGGTAAATGCAAGACATCCCGCTCGGCCACACCTTTGCGGGCTTGCGGGCTTTTGAATACGCAATCAACAACTTCCAGCACCGTGCGTGTAGAACGGAAAGAATACTCGAGAAAAATCTCCCAGCCCTCCTGCACATCCTTGACGCGCACGCCGAAAAACTTCTGCATGCGTGCAAACTCGTAAGGGTCCGCACCCTGAAAGCTGAAGATGGATTGCTTTTCATCACCGACAACGAACAGCGTCCGCAATGTGTCATCACGCGAGCCACGTCCGGCAAAAAATTCCTCGGAGAGCGCCTCGACCACACGCCACTGGTTGCGGCTGGTATCCTGCGCCTCGTCGACGAGGATATGATCAATCCCCTCGTCCAGTTTGAACAGCACCCACGGCACCATCTTTTCTTCGGACAGCAGCTCACAGGCCTTGATAATCAAATCATCAAAATCCAGCTTGTCGCGGAAGCGCTTATACTGCGCATAGCGTCCGACCATGGCCGAACCAACTGTCAGCAGCGCCGCATTTATTTTCGCAAGGCGTACCGCGCGCAGTTCTTTCTGCAATTCATCCAGCCGCTCGGCCTCGCGCTGCATCACGTCAACGATGATGGGATAAATCTTTGCCGCTTCCTTCGTCGCCAATTTCTTGGCAATTGTGCCGGCGGCGGTAAAGAATGCCTGACAGTAGACGCTGAATAACTCGCCACGCTTCGCTTTCTGCTCCAGCCACGGTTGCATGCAAGCCGCGGATTCCTGATCGGTCTTGCTACCTTGCAAAAGCGCCCGCAGAGCCTGTATTAATTCTTTTTCAGCATCTTCATGCAGCTTACCGGCCCGCGCCAGCACATCTTCCTCGGTAATATTCCTGTCAAGATGCAGATGTTTATAAACCGCATTGATCGTCTTCTCCGCATGACCTTCGGCATCGCCATGATGCTTGAGAATCTCCGTTAGCAGGCTGCGCTTCGACATGATCTGTTGCATGAGCGCCGACATCGCTTCGGAATCCAGATGCAG
>Ga0206980_1100_pt1 | contig 11183 bp, 13 predicted proteins | sample Alteio_BWMinCont_20_FD_153494 | JGI IMG/M metagenome (GOLD analysis project Ga0206980, IMG submission 153494) | Enriched cells from forest soil in Barre Woods Harvard Forest LTER site, Petersham, Massachusetts, United States -... | ecosystem: Environmental > Terrestrial > Soil > Temperate forest >...
TTATATGGTATAATTATCAAATCTATTATAGCAGCCCTTACCATTTCACCATACCCCAAACAAATAAAATCTTAAAAAAACAGGCGATACTCTATCGCTGGCACTATATTTTAATGGTATCTAAACGGAATAAAATGTTTAAAAAAAACCATTATTATATGAAAAAGCTACTTTGCCTCACGCCACTTATCCTTGCAGCATCTGTTATTTTTGCGCAAGGCGATTGTAATAAAGACCACCCGGTTTATAAGTCCGATATGTCTGAAACGCCAAACCGCGTATACGCCCTCGGCAGCGATCCCGAGTTCCCGTTCCTGCGGAATTTATCCACACCTGCACAGGTGGTGGCAGCCATGAACAGCACTGCAAATAAGAAGAAATATCCACGGCAAATGAAAGAGCTCAACAATATGCTCGTGCAGATAGGTTATGCCAACGGTACTAAAGATGTGAAGGTAGAAGACGTTTCTTCTTACTATGTAACACCCGGCACCACGGGCAATATGGGCAACGGGCATTTAAAATATAACTATTCTGTGATCGAAGGAAAATCACGCAAAGCCTGGAAAATTTCTTCCGGCGACCAATGCGGTATTTCATTCTTTACAGCCTGTGGCAATGCATTTTACCCGCTTGGTGGTTCGGGGTCAACAACTTACACCGGCAATAAACCAAAGTGCGAGAATGTTGCCGTAAATATAACCAGTGACCCTAAAGAGGTAACAATTGACGAAACCCGCGATGTGAAAAAGAAGACCTATGTCTATTATAAAATGGGTTGCCCCTGTAAAGACTGTGGCCCAGGCTGGAGCGTAGCAGGTTATAACGACGGTATTTTATCACGCCCGCTACTGGTAAAAACAGAAAAGACCGACCTTCCCCAAACTTATAAAGTTACTACCAATAGCACTGGTAACGCAGTGGTTTGCAAAGGAAAAACCACTGAAGTAACCGCGGATATAGTAGTGGAAAAAGAAAATGAATATACCGGCAACATGCCCGAGGTGAAGAAGGAATATATTGAGGTGTCGAAACATGAATACAAACGCCTGCGCCGTGAAAAAGAAATGATGTCTGATGTTATGCAACGCCCCGCACTGGAGCAATGCACAACCTGCAAGTAAACAACTATTATATAAAGTAATAAAGAGGAGGATTTCACTATCCTCCTCTTTATTATTATTTTAAAACAAAACATAAAAACAATCACTTGTTAAAAATCCGGTTACCCTGATTTTATAACCCATTATTTGCTATCTTTGCCATCCCATCCTATCTGGATATTATTTAATAATTATTAAAACTCTTTTAGTATGTCGATAGCAAATCTCAGCCCGGTTCTACTTATGGGTATGCCTAATGCAGGTGAATTGATGATTACTCTGCTTATCATCGTGGTGTTGTTTGGTGGTAAGAAGATTCCTGAGCTCGCAAAGGGCCTTGGTAAAGGGATCCGTGAATTTAATGAAGCGAAGGACGGCATAAAAAATGAGATAGAGAACGGCGCTAAAGATAAGGATAAAATACAGGCTCCAAATACTAACACGCCTCCGAGCAGCCTGTAAACGGGTTCCCCAAACTCACTTTTTACTTATTTTTATTACTTTAGTTTTCAAATTTCAAGGTTGAAATGATTCACCCCCGGTTGAACTATTATTTTACGTTAAAGTTTATTCTGTATAGTCTCGTTATTACGATGGCTGTTGCGCCCGCTTTTGCACAGCAGCGCACGGCACATAAAAATGATACGGTCATCATCCATACAACGCCAACTGTAGCTAAACCCGGCACACCCCTGCTTGCGGCTAACTTACCTGCACCTCTTAATATAGACAGTAGAAAAGGCTATAGCCATGTGCCCCTCGCAGGCGAAAAATCTTACTTTGGCGAGAAGAATGATTATGTAAATGATTTTGTACGCAAATACCTTGAGCTGCATTACAATACGCTCGGCAGTGTGCAGAATAAAAGCCTTTCCCCGTTCTCAGTAATTGATGATGAGCTCGATAAGAAGAAAATGCCCAAGGAACTTAAATACCTTGCGGTCATAGAATCTGCACTTAACTTTAATGCTGTTTCCCACGCCGGTGCAGTTGGCCCCTGGCAACTTATGGAAACCACGGCACGGATGCTGGGCCTTACTGTTTCCCGCAAACACGACGACCGCCGCGATCTCTATAAATCTACCATCGCTGCAACCAAATACCTGGAAATATTATACAGCCAGCTCAATGACTGGCTCCTCGTGATAGCTGCCTATAACAGTGGCCCTACACCGGTGCTCCGAGCTATAGACCTTACCGGCAGCCACAACTTCTGGGACATAAAACAATACCTGCCCCGCGAAACACAGGGCCATGTACTGGCATTCATAGCCACCGCCAGCATTTTCGAGAACCTGAGCAAGTTCATCAGTCTTGGCAGCATACCGGTTGATTTTAAATTCGGAAAAGAAGAAGATCCTGTTCCTGCCGCTGTAGCTGCTGCGCCGGGTACCGCTAAAGATGCCGCCAAACCGGGCAACTATGTTGTAAAGAAGGCTGCTCCCTATTCCGATGACGAACTGAAGAACATGGCTATAGTACGCATCACAGAACCATTGTATATAGACATCGTGGCCCAGGAAATAGGCTGTGACAAAAAATTACTCACCCGCTGGAATACCGATTATGAAATGTTTATTTATAATACATACCCTACCCCATTCTATAATTTCCGCATCCCAAAGGACAAACTTGAAATATTCCTGCAGAAAAAAGACCAGCTTGGCAAGAAATCAAAGCTTTACTACTCCAATAATAAGTAAAGTGTAAAAGTTTTTTGTTGAATAAACTATTTATATTACCTTTGCAGTCCTTAAAAAACAAAGTTTAATGGCAAACCATAAAGCAACCAAAAAAGATATCCGTCAGAGTGAAACCCGTCGTGAGCGTAACCGTTATTACGGCAAGACCACCCGTAATGCCGTTCGTAATTTATTAGCCGCTACCGATAAAGCAGCAGTAAAAGAAGACCTTACCAAGGTGATCTCTATGATCGATAAGCTGGCCAAGCGCAATATCATACACAAAAACAAAGCAGGCAACCTGAAATCAGGTATCGTAAAGAGGATCAATGCTTTAGCATAATATTTAATTTTATACTTATTTTATAGTCCCGGTTTTACCGGGACTTTTTTTTTGCAGCTGAACTTCAGCTTATCCTGGATTACCAATTAATCCTGTAATTCAAGGGATTAACCCATACTTATCAATTATCGCTTGCCTCCGCTCCGGGAACAAGGTTACTCCAAACTCTGCATGGAGGTCCGCTGACCGCTTCGCAATCCCGGGATCAGATGCAGGCAGGTTATATTTTATCATATCAGGAACTATGCCATTGAAAAGTTCATCAAGGTATTCATCAAAATTCTGGTTGCAGTACATTTCGAAAAAACGCAAAGGCTTATCTGACGCATTCCATAAGGAATGCACAAGCCCATGCGGGCGCAAGGAAAAACCGCCTGCCTGTATGATATATTCGGTATCACCCACCAGTACACCCATTGCGCCTTCCAGTACAAAAGAAATTTCATCGAGGTGGGTGTGAATATGTGGGGCAGGCCCCATCCTGTTAGGCCCCATTACAAATTCTACGCAGCAATACTGGTAATTGGTTTCGGAGCTTTTTACCAGCCTGCGCATATTCATACTGCGTGGCCCAGGATCCAGGGGTTCTGCAGGCGGCTGGATATTAAGCGGCAGCAATGGCATCCCGGTTGTACTGAGCGTTTCGCGATTGATACATTTTACCATAAAAATAAATTTTAGTGAAGAATATAATAATGTCTTGAATTTACCCATGAAAATAATAAAAATCAGCATTTAAACCATTTTGGTAGTAATTGAGCCATTGCGCAATTCAGCCATTGAGCCATTACGCCCTCATTTGTTAAAAAAATAAAAAAATCTTCTTAACTATTTGGATTTACGAATTTATTCGTAGGTTTGTGTACGAAATCATTCGTAAGAGCAATAAAATCAAACAATGAGCGCCACATTAAAACCAACAGACAGCGAACTGGAAATACTAAACATACTCTGGGAAAAGGGCCCCAGCACCGTGCGCGACATACACGAAGAACTGGAGAAAAACAAAGACGCGGGCTACACCACTACCCTGAAACTGATGCAGATAATGCACGAAAAAGGATTGCTGAAAAGAGACGCCACCAACAAAAGCCATGTATACACCGCCAATGTATCGCAGGAGAAAACGCAGGGGCAACTGGTAAAAAGAATGATAGATAATGTATTTAACGGCTCAGCATCGCAACTGGTAATGCAGGCGCTGGGCAACAATAAAACAAACACCAAAGAACTGGAGGAAATAAAGAAATACCTGGATGAGATCAGTCGTAAGTAATGAGTCGTAAGTGAAAAAGCAGAAGGCAGAAGGTCAGGTAAAAAAAAGTTTGTAACACAACAATCCAAATTCCCAATTACAAATTCCTAATTCCATTTTTATGACACTATCCGCAACCACATCTATTATCACCCACTCGCTTGCATGGGCGCTTTTATATTCACTCTGGCAGGGATTGTTGGTATATGGCTCCCTGTTTGTGCTGCTCAGGGCAATGCCCGATATCAACTCAAGGGTGAAGTATTATTTGTCTGTAGGGGCATTTGCAGGTTTGTTCATATGGTTTGCCGATACCTGGATATTGCAGTATGAAAAGCTTAAAGGAGCGGTGGTATATATTACCAGCCCTGGTACAGAACATGGTGCCACGGTTACTCATGCTGTAAAAACTTTCGGGGCCCAGACCCAAAACCCAATGCTACGCCTGTTACCGGGGCTGGAACGTTATTTTCCCTTTATCATGGTCATGTATACCATCGGCCTGTCATTTATGTTATTCCGCTTCCTGGTCAGTGTATTGCAGCTAAGGGCATTACGCAATCAGGGCATTACAACCCCGGAACAACAATGGAATGACTTTATACGCAACTGGCAAAAGCAATTTGAAATAACACGCCCCGTAAAATTATTCTTGTCCACTCATATCACGGTCCCCATGATGCTGGGCTCAATAAAACCCATCATCCTGCTCCCGGTAGCCACGATAAATAACCTATCTACAGAACAGGTGGAGGCCATTTTACTCCACGAGTTGGCACACATCAAACGGCATGACTACCTCCTGAATATGCTCCAAACCATCGGCGAAATTATTTTATTCTTCAACCCGTTTGTATGGCTCATATCATCTGTCATAAGAAAAGAAAGGGAACTTTGCTGTGATGATCTCGTAGTGGAAAACGCCGCCAATCCCCTGCCCTATGCAAGTGCATTGGCGTTACTGGAAGGCAACAGGCAAACGGCTAACCTCGCCCTGGCAGCATCAGGAAATAAAAACCAATTATTTCACCGTATAAAAAGAATAATGGAAATGAAAAAGAACAACCTCAACTACAGCCAGCTCACTATCATTATAGTGGCTATCATCGCTATCAGTTTTACTTTAGCGATGTTCACCTTCACACCGTCATTCGCGCAAAAGGCGAAGAAAGAATATCCTGCCGACACCACTAAAAAGAATGTATACAGGTACAAAAAGGTAACCATTGATGATAAGGGCAACAGAACCGAAGAAATCAGGGAATCTGACAAACCATTCAAAGACAATACCGCTGATGAAGAAAATGATGCTGTTGTTTCTTCCAAAGATAATTCAGGACAAAAAACAAAGAAAGAGATAATTATAGCTCACAAAGATCGCGATAATATTGTTATTGACCTGGATGCGGACGAAATAACGAAAGACGCCTATGAAAAGGTTGTCGAGGCAATGAAAAAGGGGAAGGCCGAAATTGAGAAGATGAATAACCCGGAAATGCAAAAGGAAATATTAGCAGAAATAGATGCGGCAATGAAGGAGGCAAAAGAAGGTCTTGAAGATGGAAAGAAAGAAATGGAGCAGTTGGAAAAAGAAATGAAAAAAACACACAGGATCATTATAACCAACGGCTCATCGATGCCCGATTTACCCGACATGCCTGATATGCCCGAGGCCCCTGCGATAGCGCCGATGCCTCCGATACCACCGGTGGCGCCAATGCCTCCAATGCCCGGCCATAAATTAAACTCTTATGAGGCCATGCTGAATGAAATGGAGCGGGATGGGCTGATAGACCGTTCCGGCACTTACGCCATAAAGAAAGCAAATAGCGAATTATACATCAACGGTGAACTGCAACCCGATAATGTCTACAACAAATACAGCAGGTATCTGAACGGTAAAACCATGACCATAAAAGGCAGAAAAGGAAACCTGAAAATAAACATAATAGAATAAGTCTACCGTGCTTCATAAAAACGTAAACCCGCTTACACACCTTCTGCCCCGCAGAAGGTTTTTTTTGCTCTTATAAAATTTACCTAACTTCATTATCTCTTATATGGAGGTCGATAAAAACGAACAGGCAATATTGCAGCAGGCGCTGGATGAATGGGAACATACCGGCAAGCTTACCGTTGAACAGGCAGCATCGCTGAGGGAAACCATTGTGGCTAAACAGTCAGACCGCCAGCAGATAGCACAATATTTTTTCTTCATTGCCCTGTTCTGTACGCTACTTGCATTCGGCGCCATCTTTCTGAATGAAAAACTACTGGAGAAAATTAAGGTGTATTTCTCCCTCAGCGACCTTGTAATAGGCGGCATAGCCGGCATCCTGTCTGTTCTATGGTTTTGGTATGTGGGTAAAAAAAGGGACCGCATCAACCCCGCCGCTTATGAAGTATACATGGTGTTGGGCGGCCTGTCCGTGCTTACTTCACTGGTATATTTCTGTAAAGAGTTGGGCATTGATAAAACATATACTACTGTATTGGGCCTGGCATTCCCGTTATTGATCGTCATTGCCCAATTATTCCGTTCAAGAGCATTATGGATAGGCGCCATTATTACTGCAATAGGCTGGTTTAGCACCTATACCACCCTGCGGAGCGCTGACAATTTATTCCTCGGCATGAACTACCCTATGCGCTTCACCGCATTCGGGCTCGTAGTATTAGGCGCTGCATTTATACAGGCACAGGTAAAGCAAATTTCTTTCGCTGGCCGCATTACTTACACCGCCGGGCTTATTATTTTGTTTACCGGGTTGTGGGGTGTTTCCATTTTCGGCAATTACAATACCCTCGCGGGATGGCACCAGGTACGGCAGATACATGTGCTCGCCTACTCTATTGTCTTTGGCGTAGCTGCTGCATTAAGCTTCTACCTCGGCATACGGTTCAAAGATGAACCTGCCCGTGACCTTGGCGTATTATTCCTTCTTATCAATCTCTACACCCGCTATTTCGAATACTTCTGGGATACCATGAACAAAGGTATTTTCTTCCTTGTCCTGGCAATAACTTTTGGCTTTCTCGGCTGGTGGCTCGAACGGAAACGGGTACCACGTAAACAGTAAAATGGGGGTGATCAATTGTTAAACTTACGCTCAGTTTTAAATTAAAATACTTTTTATGGGTAAATTGTCGTATTTTTAGCCTCCCTTTCAATTTGCGGTTAATTGTTATTTTAATAAAATATTATAATGGAGTTACTTAAAAAAGTCAGTATTACCCCCGAAAAATTCCCGAATTTCAATAACAGTAAATGGGTCAGGATCCATTTGCTATCAGGCAAATCCTGCCTGGGCTACTACAGCTACAAAGATGAATTATGGCGTGAGTTCAACGACCTGCAGAACCTGCATAACACTTCAGTAATTAATGTGAAGACCATTAAAGGTTGGAACTATTAGTTGCGCTTTTCTTCCCATTCCGATAATATAAGGTTCAACTGCATAAGTCTCACTTGCTTTTCGGTAATTCATAAAGAATTTCAATAGCTCCTGTTGAATAGGATCTCAATGCAATGATTTCTCTCTGTTAAATTATGGAATTTATTACCGCTATTGGCACAGTTTATAAAGATGTTATAGAGTGTTATGATATATACATCACCAATGTCAGTAACCATGAAATCTCAATTCAGAATATTTCAAGTAATGAACAGGTCAGGTGAAACTTATTTGATAGATACCCAAAAAGAGCGCCCCGAATTATTTCGCTACCACGATGAATCCGGAAACTTTGACACAGAGGATAAAGCGATGAAATGGGTTAATGGATTAGGAATGTTAAAAGGGCAATTCATTATACTAAAAGTATGTTCCAAATAATTTTCCATACTAACGTAAACTGATTGCCACCGCATTTCCTTTTAACGATAAACCCGCCCTTGTAATAAATCCCGGCGCGATCCACTCATTAAGTATATACCCGGCAAGCGCCAATCCCCCGGCAACAGCATACATGGGCGTGTAACCCGACACAGGATTACCGGTCCGGTTCATTTCAATTAAATTGCCCATTGCAAGAGACACTCCCCCGATCTGTAAAAGATTACCTGTTATATGCGTGCCCTTATATCTGTGCAGTAATTTCCCGGCATAGATCACATCCTGGTATTTTGCTTCAAGGTCCGGTGATGGTGGTTTGACTGTACTCACAAAAGTAACTGATGTAGCGCCCGGTATTTCAACGCCATTTACCTCCCAGTGATAACCGGCTGTCTGGGCATACCCAATAATTGTGTTCAATGTAAAAAGAGCTGAAAGAAATGTTTTCCTGTTCATAGTGTATCGTTTTAAGGTCCTACTTAATAAGACGTATTCTACAACTATTATCTTGGGTGGAACAGAAAAATTATATTTCTATTGGCAGTATTCGGGTAGACCTATCTGTGTAAATAATCTTCCAGCATTTTGGCTGCATTCAATAACAATTCTTCATTACCCGGTGCTGAAACTAATTGTATGCCCGGCGGATTTTTAGTTTTGTCGTTTTGATACTTCCACGCGGGTATTGTAATGCAACTCAGATTGTAAATATTGCAGAAGCTGACGGGTGTAATAATTTCAATCACGCCCGGCTTATTATACTGTGGGTAGAATTTTTTATGTTTCGGAGCGAGGATTCCGGCAGTTGGTAACACCAGTACCCCATTTTGCCCCAATAATGAATAATATTTTTCCCTTGCCAACTGCACCTTTGCTATTATTTTTTCCAGTTTTGATGCGGATGGTTTTATAAAATTAAACGGTAAAAGCATTGCAAACAGTTCGTTTGAAATTGTGGGTTTACCTATCATACGTCTGAATAACTCCCCGATAAAGGATAGTTTTTTACCGTCTTCAGTAACGGACCATTTGTAGATCATGTCAGTGAAACCAGCCCCCATTAGTTTACCAAAATCAGTATAGTGTGTCCCCGACTCAGGAATATCCATATCTTTTACGTCAATTGACTTACCTTTAAAGAAATCGATACTGCCCTGCAACGCGAGTTTAATACTTTCATCACTTATCTTTACACGGAAATTGTTTGCAGTATATAATTGTATCCCTCCCAAATCATTTTTTTCATTGACTTGTTTCCTGCCAATCACATTGTAAACAAGACACACATCGCGAACGGAACGAGCAAGAATACCGGGAGAATTCATAGTTTCCACAAATTCATTTCCGGCAGCAGGGAATATACCAGTCTTATCAACCTGGCCAGAGGCAGGCTTAAAACCAACAATGCCGTTAAATACTGCAGGGAAACGACATGAGCCTCCTATATCAGTACCGATACCGAAACTTACGCATCCTGAAGCTGTCATAACACCATCGCCCCCACTGGAACCACCGGCGGTTAATCCCGGTGTAATGGCATTATCAGTAGTGCCATAAAGCAAGTTGTCTGTTTCCCTGCCCAGGAGAAATTCTGAAGTATTGCCCCTGGCAACAATCACCGCACCCGCATTTTTCAATCTTTTTACAACTGTAGCATCTTCCTGACAAAAAATGGGTTTCATCCTTTTAGAGCCGGAAGTAATATACCTGCCGGCTATTGCATAACATTCTTTCACGCTGATCGGTAGCCCTTTTAGCGGCCCGTCGGGCAGGCTTTTCAACTGGTTATGCGCTTCATCGGCTAAAACTTCTGTAGCCGCATGTGAAAGGGGATTTGCAGCATTAATTTTGGAAATTGCCGTATCAACCAATTGTTCAGGAGTAGTCGCTGCCTCTGCAATTTGTTTAAGCAGGGATGTTGCATCCATTTTCATATTCTTTGTCAAGCTAAAATATCAATACTACAAAGTCTCAGCCACGGCTTTGGTATCCCACTGGTTGAGCACGTGTGTTGCTTTCCCGTCCTGCAGCGTCCAGACCATTACCCAATTCGACGTCCCAGCCTTACCGGTTGTTGTCGAAGTAAAATCTGCATTACCGATAGCGACTACTTTATCGCCCTCTACGACGAAGTCGGTAGCTTCGAATTTTTGATACGTGGCTGATGTGCCCACGTTCTTAAAAAATTCTAAGGCTCCTTCCTTGCCTTTCCATGTTCCTGCCCAGGGAATAATTCCGGGACCGGGTGTGTGAATCACAACATTATCACTCATTACGTTCAATATTTCAGGAACGTTGCCCTGCCCGAAATCGACATACATTTTTTCGATAATTTCTTTGTTTGTCATTTTTTTTAGATTTTAGTAGTTAGTCTTAATATTGATGTTTTGTTTTTTATTCTATAGTATGTTTGGCTTCACCGGCTTGTTAGCGCGTTCAATACATTGTGTGTATTCCAAAATGCCTGGTAGCCGCATATCTTATCATCGCGGAACTTCCATATGTGCACCCAGTCTGAAGCAAATGCCTTCCCGGTATTATTGGCGGTACCCTCAAAATAACCTTTTACTATTACCGCATTATTATCTGCATAAATTGCCTGCGGAGTCACCTGAGAGTAATTAACCTCACCTGCCATTTCTATTATCCAGTTTTTCACTCCGTCCTTACCTACGCGTAATTTTGTATGCGCAATTTCGGGCACATATGGCGGTTCCCATCGAATGTCATCCGTAAGTGAGCTAAATACTCCATCAAGATTTTTTGCAACTACGTTAGCATAAAGTTGCTTAACGGTTTCAATGTTCTTTTGGCTGTCCATTTTTTAAGCTTTTTTAGATGTGATATAAAATTATTCAATTTTTAGATAGACCGTTCATTAGCTAAAAGTTTTTTTGGCTTATCTATAGAGCATAAACGTAAATTCTAAACTCCGGGATGTTAACCGGTAGTTATTGTAATAGT
>Ga0206980_1101_pt1 | contig 10931 bp, 9 predicted proteins | sample Alteio_BWMinCont_20_FD_153494 | JGI IMG/M metagenome (GOLD analysis project Ga0206980, IMG submission 153494) | Enriched cells from forest soil in Barre Woods Harvard Forest LTER site, Petersham, Massachusetts, United States -... | ecosystem: Environmental > Terrestrial > Soil > Temperate forest >...
TATCATCTGAAATTATGTACAAAATGGGCACCTATAATGGGGTTCGTAAAGTATTTTACAATGGTGGTGGAATTGAAGAGGATGGAAACTATAAGAATGGCGTAAGAGATGGCGAAACCAAATGGTATTACCAGGATAGCAAGATTGCAACCCAGTACCTATATGTAAATGGTGTGCTTACAGGCCCTTTTGAAAGCTATTTCGAAAACGGAAATATATTAAGTAAAGGTAGTTTTAAAGTTAGCAACTACGATGGCGAGTATATGGAGTTTTACGAGAACGGAAATGCTAAGGCAACAGGTACTTATAAAGATGGTAAGAAAGTAGGGGAGTGGAAGGAGTATAACGAAGATGGTTCTGAGTTGACTATTACAAAGTATGGTAAGGACGGGAAGCAAGAAGGTGAACCTAAGAAGCAAAAAATAAAGGTTGCTGAAAAAGCTAAGGACGCTAACGGTACACCAATGGGTACCGAGACTAAGACGGAAGAAAAGAAATAGTAAAAGTATTGGATAGGGAAAAAGTCTCGTAGCAATACGGGACTTTTTTGTTTTAGGAAACTACCTTGTTGGTTTTGTCTTCCTTTAGTATGTTATGCGAGACCAGGTACTCAGCTATTTGTACTGCATTGGTAGCAGCGCCTTTCCGCAGGTTGTCGGCGACCACCCACATATTTAGTGTGTTTGGTTGTGATTCATCACGGCGAATGCGGCCTACAAATACTTCATCCTTGCCTTCTACATCTTTAGGCATAGGGTATTCGTTATTCTTCGGGTTATCGACCAGTATTACTCCTTTTTCAGATGACATTATTTTATTTACATCTTCAAGTGTAAAGTCTCTTTCAAACTCAACGTTCACTGCTTCTGAATGTCCACCTGTAACGGGCACACGCACGGTAGTTGCGGTAACGCGTATCGATTCATCGCCCATTATTTTCTTGGTCTCATTCACCATTTTCATTTCCTCTTTGGTGTACCCGTTATCCATAAATACATCTATATGAGGTAAAATATTCATATCAATAGAGTGGGGATAGGCCTTATCATGTTTTTTGTCATGGCGTTCGCCCATTAGTTGCGCCACGCCTTTTTGGCCAGTACCTGAAACCGATTGATACGTTGAAACTACAATACGTTTAATGTGATATTTTTTATGCAGCGGGTTAAGCGCTACCACCATTTGTATGGTCGAGCAATTTGGGTTAGCAATAATCTTGTCGGTTGCGGTAAGCACATGTGCATTTACTTCAGGTACCACCAATTTCTTGGTCTTGTCCATTCTCCATGCCGATGAGTTATCTATAACAGTTGTGCCCACTTCCGCAAACTTAGGTGCCCATTCTAATGAAGTTGAACCACCGGCAGAGAACAATGCTATATCCGGTTTCATGGCAATTGCTTCGGTCATGGTTACCACCTTATATGGTTTACCGCGGAAAATAACTTCCATGCCCTTCGATCTGTCTGAAGCAACAGGAATAAGTTCATCAACGTTGAAATTTCGTTCTTCCAACACCTTCATTATAGTGCGCCCTACTAAACCTGTGGCTCCAACAACTGCTACTTTCATTTTGTTCTGTTTAACTATGCAAAAGTATTACTTACTCGGCATTATATACCTACCAAGTGGGGCATATTTGTAAAAAATGCGGCAGATATGGTAGTTATATTGCCTTGATAATCAAATGTATGATTAAGAGCAAGTGTAGAAGCTAAAACATTTAGCAAAAAACCACGTATAAAAACATCCAACCCCAACGCTATTAGTATGAGTACAAAAGAACTTATAGAAGGTTGCCTCCATAACGATAGTGATTCCCAACGGAGTTTTTACGAGCAGTATTCATCCCGCATAATGGGTATATGCATGCGTTATGCTTCCGGGGCGAAAGATACTGAAGTGATGGCTGGTTACGTGTTTAAACGAATATTCGAGGAGTTGTTGAAATATCCGCATGATGCCGATATGGATAAGTGGGTTGATGAAAGGGCCATTTGGAATGCAGTTGCCTATCTGCATCAGGATAAGCACCGTTACTTTATAGCTAAAACCACACGCTATATGGAAAACAAGAATGCAACAGGACAGCCTGTTGATGAAGCGGTGTTAAGTGCCGAAGATTCCAGAAAGATATATTTGGCAGCCTTGCATGCCTTAACACCAAGCTACCGTATACTTTACAACCTTACCTACGTAGATGATGTTGAGCCGGAAAAAATAATTGAGAACCTTGAGATAGCCCGTGAGACATATAAAGTAGAATTGGAGCAAGCGCGTTTTCAGTTTAAACAATACTTAAACACCTACCTTTATGAAAATGGATTACGCAAGCAGTAGTTGTGAAGGCAGAGCCCATGAATTACTTGCTCCATTAACCGGAGCTTGTCCTGATTCGGTATGGGAAAGTATAAGTAGTGAGCTGGAAGAAAGAAGATTGAAGGCCAGCAATAATTGGCTTAATAAACTAAATAATACCAGAACTCCGCTTATAGTTGCCGCTGCAATAATTGTGGTTACTATAGCTGCATGGTCGTTATTTAGTTTTAGAAGTATTAATAAGTCCGAAGTGGCAAATACTAGTACCCCTGTAAAACAAGTGACTACACTACCTACTAAACAGACTGTCAGTGTCGTTACTCCTGAGGCTAAGCAGATGGTTGCAGCAGAAAACAGCAACGCTGCGGCCAATCAAAACACGCCGGTTCAAACTCAAGCAGATAATTCAACGATAGTTAAGAATGAAAGGCACAAGAAAGTAGCTGACTCAATCGCGAACCAAACTGTTGCAAACAATACAGAGAGTACTAAAGAGGACAATTCGCCTTTAGTGATACATACAAATACCGATGGTGAAGAGCCTTTAACATCGAGCAATGTAGCAGGCGGAAAAAGTGTTGAGATAAAACTCGACAGGCCCGATGAGTCAGGCCCCAATGCTGCAATTAGTCAGCCTTCGGCTGAAATTACCACCGTAGCAGATAGCGCTCAATAAATTTTACAAACCGAAATCGAAACCGGCTTCCATTACCGGATTAGAGAAGTATGGAGAAAGCAGACTATTATTAAAGTTGTAAGAGAAGAGTATATAATAATATGATCTGTCACCTAATGGTCTTTTTATACCAATACCTGCTAAAGGAAAACCTATCGTAGCGCGGGTAATATTAGTAAATACACTATAGTTGTCGGGCACGTTTAGCAAATCATACTCTCCATGCAAAAAGAGATTAGATAACCTCCCCGGGAAAAAAACAGATGCCGTTATTCTTCCACCGTATGTGGTAGAGGTATATTTATCTCCATACTGATCATATATGCTAAAGTATTGATAAACCGGGCCAATGCCAATCTCAACATCATCTAATAAATGGTAGTTAAATAAAGGTGAAAGGCCAATCAGCGTAGGATCGCCGAATTGCAGTCCAAAACCGCCGCCTATTGAAACATTACTCCAGAAAATACTTTTGGCCGTATCCTTCGTCGGTTTCGGTGCATCGGTTGTGGTAGGCGCAGGTACAGGCGCGTCCTCCCGGGTATATTGTGCTTTTACAGTAAGTGTTAAACACAATAAACATATAACAAAAACAATATTTTTCATGGCTACATATGCCTGTTGCGATACAGTATCAACGTATCATCCCCTATTTTTATTTCACCCTTCGATGGGAATGGGAAACTTGGGGCAGGTACGCCATCACCCAATGTTTTGGATGAGTATATAACCTTGGCTTCGTCCCACAGGTCTTTTTCAATGAAAGACTTCAATAGTTTTTCGCCACCTTCAACAATTACTGACTGTATATGCCTGTTATAAAGCTCTGTTAACATGCTTTGTAAAAGCTTAGCATCGAATGCTACATTCATATATTCTACACCATTATTGGCAGGCGCAGGCTGTTGTTCAGTAAATATAAGGGTAGGGACAGTATTGTCAAAAATATGGGCATCCTTTGGTATTTTAAGGCTTCTGTCAAGTATTATACGCATAGGTGATTTACCTCCAGATTTGCGGGCAGTCAACTGCGGGTTATCCATAATTACAGTATGGGTGCCAACCATAATGGCTTGTTCCTGGCTCCTCCAAAAGTGAACCATTACCTGTATTTCGTCTTGTGTGATCTTGGCAGGTGCTTCTTCCTTAGTGCGTTTCTTATCTATAAAACCATCACTGGTTTGTGCCCACTTTAAAATAATGAAAGGCCTTTTCCTTTCGTGGAATGTGAAGAAGCGTTTATTTACCTCTAAGCAGTCTTTCTCAAGCGGGCCAACCTCAACAGTACATCCCGCTTCTTTAAGCTTTTCAATGCCTTTACCTTTAACAAAAGGGTTAGGGTCTACGCATCCAATTACAATATTTTTAATTCCGCTGGCTATAATGGCATCAGTGCAAGGCGGTGTTTTGCCATGATGAGCGCAGGGTTCTAAGTTTACATATAAGGTGGCATTCTTTAACGAAGCCTTGTTATCAACCGAATTAATGGCATTTACTTCAGCATGGGCTCCTCCAAAAACATCATGATAACCTTCTCCTATTATTCCACTGTCGCCTACAATAACGCATCCCACCATTGGGTTAGGCGCTACTTTTCCGAGGCCCCTAACCGCAAGTTCTAAACAGCGGTGCATGTATTTGTCATGCTGATTCATCATGATTGTTTATTTTCGTTAGATAAAACGCCAGTATTTATTTTTAAGGATGACCTATAAAGAACTTCAACTTGTTTTTGAAAAAGAACTGAAAGGTATTTATTCATCCCAGGAAATAAAGAACTTGTACTATTTTACCCTCAACGGTATTTTACAAGTATCAAAAATAACAATCCTGACACATTCTGACAACCAAATAGATGAAAATAATTCACAACCCATTCTTAATATCTTAAAAGGGCTTAAAAAGAAGATTCCGCTTCAGTATCTGCTGGGTAAAGTTGAGTTTTATGGGCTTGAGTTTGATGTTAACCCTTCGGTTTTGATACCCAGGCCCGAAACCGAGGAGCTGGTGCAATGGGTTATAAATGACAATAAGGGCAAAAAAGTCAGGATACTTGATGCTTGCACCGGTAGCGGATGTATTGCGCTGGCTATTAAGAAACATTTGCCTAAAAGCCGGGTTACTGCAATAGATATATCAGAAGGGGCATTAGAAACGGCTGCCCATAATGCTGCAAAACTTGGCCTTGAGGTTGAGATTATGGAACAAGACGCCCTTAACCTTGAGGATGGATTAAAGGCGGATGATTTTGATATAATAGTGAGTAACCCACCTTATATTAAGAATGCGGAGAAGAAACAGGTGCAAGACAATGTGCTGGAATATGAACCGCACCTGGCGCTTTTTGTACCCGATAAAGACCCTTTGAAGTTTTATGAAGCTATTGCAAGGTTTGCAAAAAACGGTAAGGCAGCTACTCTGTATTTTGAAATACATGAAGACAGAAGCGACGATTTAAAAGGGCTTTTAAAAGAAATGAGCTTTAAGAATATTGAAGTACGCAAGGATATGAATGGCAAGGACAGGATGCTGAAATGTACTTATATTTGTTAGGCATACTTTGTTATGGATAAGAAAGAAGCCGAACACGAAATAGAAAAACTATCGAAAGAGATAGACGAGCATAATTATAAGTATTATGCTTTATCGCACCCAAGCATTAGCGATTTTGAATTTGATAAACTGCTTGAGAAACTAATCGCGATAGAGAAACAATTTCCGGATCTTGTAAAACCCGATTCTCCTTCGCAACGTGTGGGCGGCTCTATTACCAAGGAGTTTAACCAGGTGAAGCACAGGTATCCTATGATATCATTGGCTAATACCTATTCGGAAGAGGAGCTAGTGGATTTTGATACCCGTGTCAGGAAAGCGGTGGGTGATGATGTGGAATACGTATGCGAACTGAAATATGATGGCGTTTCTATCAGTCTCATTTATAAGGACGGAAAACTATATCAAGGTATTACCCGGGGTGATGGGGTGCAAGGAGATGATATTACTACCAATGTAAGAACGATCAGAAGCATACCATTGAATTTGAAAGGGCATGATTACCCGAAAGAGTTTGAAGTGAGAGGCGAAATATTTATGCCCCACAAGATATTTGAAAAGATAAATAAGGAGCGTGAAGATATAGGTGAAGAACCATTCGCCAATCCTCGCAATTCTACTTCAGGTACGCTAAAAATGCAAGACTCGGCCGAAGTGGCAAAACGTAGGTTGGATAGCACCGCATATTATGTTTTAGGAGAAGATATGCCATTTACCGAGCACTACCAAAGTGTTGAGACCATAAAGAAGTGGGGTTTTAAAGTTTCGGAATTTATAGAGGTGGTTAAAAGCATGGACGGTGTACATAAGTTTATTAAGAAATGGGAAGCGAAACGCCACGATCTGCCTTTTGATATTGATGGCATTGTAATAAAAGTTAATTTCTTAAAGCATCAAAAGGCACTTGGCTTTACAGCCAAGTCTCCACGTTGGGCCGTAGCATTTAAATACCAGGCTGAGCATGCAGTAACAAAATTGAATAGCATATCGTACCAGGTTGGGCGTACGGGTGTTATTACTCCCGTAGCTAATTTGCAGCCTGTGCTATTAGCGGGTACGGTTGTAAAGCGAGCCTCATTGCATAATGCAGATATTATACAAAAGCTTGATGTACGTGTGGGCGATATGGTTTTTGTAGAAAAAGGCGGAGAGATAATTCCTAAAATTACAGCAGTAGATATTTCAAAACGCCCGCACGATGCGCACCCGGTTCATTTTATAACGCATTGCCCTGAATGCGGTGCGAAACTGGAAAGAGAAGAAGGTGAAGCGCAACACGTTTGCCCGAATTCGAAGAATTGCCCACCACAAATAAAAGGAAAGATCGAACATTTTGTAGGTAGGCGTGCCATGAATATTGAAAGCATAGGTGCTGAAACCATTGAGTTGTTCTATAAAGCTGGTTTAGTGCATAACATAGCCGATATCTATAACCTGAAGAAAGAACAGATAGTTCCGTTGGAAAGGATGGCGGAGAAATCGGCAGCTAATATTATTGAGGGCATTGAAGCATCGAAAAAAGTACCATTCGAGCGTGTTTTGTTTGCCTTAGGTATTAAGCATGTCGGTGAAACTACAGCCAAGAAACTGGCGTTTAGTTTTAAATCGGTAGAAGCGTTAAGAGAAGCAACACTTGACAAATTACTGGATGTATCGGACGTTGGAGAAGTATTAGCACAAAGCATTATCGACTATTTTGCCGATGCCGATAACCAGCGTATAATAAAGACACTTCAGGAGAAAGGCCTGCAGTTTGAACTCGGAGCAGAGCAGATTGCTGCATTCAGTGATAAGTTAGCCGGCAAGACATTTGTAGTTTCTGGTGTGTTTACTAAACATTCGAGAGATGAGATTGTGAACCTGATAGAAAAGAATGGAGGAAAGAATACAGGCTCGGTATCGGCAAAAACCTCGTATATTGTTGCGGGCGAAAATATGGGTCCCGCTAAACTGGAGAAAGCTAAGAAGCTTAACGTGGCAATAATTAGTGAGGATGATTTTTTAAAAATGTTAGGGGATTCATAAATAGTTTAATTTAATAGCCACAGATTCACAGATTATTCAACTCATAATAGATTTATATACACTTCAAATGACACAGATTTTAAGAATAGATTATATTTTAGTAATTGAATCTGAGAATCTGTGGCTATCACTCTAAATGAAGAACGCTAAATTTCTTTTATATCCTTTTTCGCTTTTTTATTATGTCGTTGTTTCATTCCGGAACTTTATGTTCGATGCAGGTATTCTGCGTTCGCAAAAATTCCCTATCTGGACCATCTCTGTTGGTAATCTATCGGTAGGCGGAACAGGGAAATCGCCACATATAGAATACCTGATACGCTTATTGGGTAGCCTCGGAACGTATAAGAACCTGCATATAAAGGCAGAAAATACTGCCATTTTAAGCCGCGGTTATGGCCGAAGCACAACAGGCTTTATACTCGCCAATGAAAATTCTACAGCGCAAGAGATTGGTGATGAGCCTATGCAAATGCTTATGAAATTTAAAGATGTGCATGTGGCAGTAGATGAAAAACGTGCACACGGTATTAAGAAGTTGATAGATATGCATAAGGACATCAATTTAGTACTGCTAGATGATGCATACCAACACCGTTATGTAAAACCATCTTTATCCATTTTGCTCACCAATTTTTACAAGCCTTTTTACGAAGACGCCATGATGCCTCGTGGCACCTTGCGTGAACCGGTTGGTGGCTACCGTCGCGCTGATATTATTATTGTTACGCGTACGCCGCACGATATACTGGATGTAGAAAGAAAGATGATCATGAAGAAGATCGCTCCTTTCCCGCATCAAAAGGTATTTTTCTCGAGCGTTGTTTACCAGGATATGACACCGGTATATGATATTGACTTATTAGACAGGAAGGTAACTAAAGATACATCTATTGTCCTGTTAACCGGTATTGCCAACGCAACAGATTTCAGGAAGCACCTACAGAAGAATGCAAAAGAAGTTGTGCATATCAGCTACCCGGATCATCACTGGTATTCGATGGTTGAGATCATGAAGATGGTAGATATATATAATAACATCAGCAATCCGGACAAGATAATAGTTACCACCGAAAAAGATGCAGCGCGTTTACATCAGGCATCAATACGCGAACAGTTAGAGAAGCTGCCCGTGTTTTACACACCTATACAAGTAAAGGTAAAAGATGAAGCTGCTTTTGAAGCAGATATTGTACGACAATTAGGTTCGTACCAGTTGTACAATCCAATACAGAAAATAAAACAGAACTAATTTATTAGAGTTGCCTTCTCTTATACCCATTAAGGGTATTCATAAGTAAAGAAGCAATCGTCATTGGTCCCACACCACCTGGGACTGGAGTAATGAAACTACACTTAGGGGCTACTTCAGTAAATTTTACATCGCCAGCCAATCGGAATCCACTTTTTTTAGTCGCATCAGCTACGCGAGTAATACCAACATCAATAACTACTGCACCTTCTTTTACCATGTCGGCGGTTACGCTTTCGGCCTGGCCGGTAGCTACTATTAAAATATCGGCTTGCAGAGTATATTTTTTAGTGTCTACTGTTTTGCTGTGGCAAATAGTAACTGTACAGTTACCAGGTTGGGTATTGCGCAACATCAAAAGGCTCATGGGTAAGCCAACAATATGGCTACGGCCCAACACTACACAATGTTTACCAGCAGTAGGTATTTTATATCTGTCTAATAATTGTATAACGCCATAAGGAGTTGCAGGTAAATACGCCGGCATGTTCAAGGCCATCCTTCCAACATTCTCTGGGTGAAAACCATCCACATCTTTATCAGGCGAAATGGCATTGATTACTTTGCTGTCTGATATATGTTTAGGCAATGGCGATTGAACAATGAAACCATCTAAAGTTTTATCCTCATTTAGTTTTTTAATCTCGTTGAGTAAAGTCGCTTCATCAATAGTATCGGGCAACTTTACAAAAGTCGATTTGTAGCCAACACGTTCGCATGCTTTTATTTTGCTGCCAACATAGGTTTCGCTGGCAGGGTTATTACCTACTAGTACCACTGCTAAATGCGGTGCTCTTTTACCTTGCGCAATAATCTTATCTACCTCAACTTTTATCTCGTCAAGTATCTCTTCTGAAACCTTTTTGCCTTCTAGTAGTTGCATTATTTCTTATTATAAAGTTTATCGGCCTCCGCCAAAAGGCATTTTGCCCATCATCTTCATCATTCCCGACATGGCACTCTTGTTATTCATAAGTTTCATCATCTTATGCATGTCTTCAAACTGCTTAATAAGGCGGTTCACTTCTTGTATGTTGGTGCCGCTTCCGAGTGCAATTCTTTTTTTACGGTTACCATTCAACACTTCCGGATGAGATCTTTCCTGCGGAGTCATTGATTGAATGATAGCTTCAATATGCTTGAAAGATTTCTCATCGATATCAGCGTCCTTTACTGCATTGCCCATACCGGGTATCATCGATGCAATATCTTTAATGTTACCCATCTTCTTTATTTGTTGAAGCTGGTTTAAAAAATCATTGTAATCGAATTGGTTCTTGGCAAGCTTGCGTTGAAGTTTTTTAGTTTCTACTTCATCAAATTGTTCCTGTGCTTTTTCAACTAAGGAAACAATATCACCCATACCCAATATCCTATCGGCCATACGGGTAGGGTAGAACACGTCCATAGCATCAGGTTTTTCACCTGTACCAACAAACTTTATGGGCTTATTTACAACAGAGCGAATGGATAATGCTGCGCCACCGCGTGTATCACCATCAAGCTTAGTTAGAACTACACCATCAAAATCTAATTTTTCATTGAATGCTTTTGCTGTATTTACCGCATCTTGTCCTGTCATGGCATCCACCACGAACAAGATCTCCTGCGGATTTAATACTTTCTTCAGCTCTGCAATTTCATTCATCATCTGCTCATCTACAGCAAGACGGCCGGCAGTATCTATAATAACAACTGTGTTTTCATTTACTTGCGCTTGCTTTATAGCGGCCTTAGCAATGTTCACCGGCTTTTTTTCGTTCTCGTCAGAATATACTTCAACACCTAGTTGTTCTCCGAGAGTTCTTAACTGTTGTATAGCTGCAGGGCGATAAACGTCGCAGGCAACAAGTAAAGGCTTTTTGCCTTTTTTGTTTTTGAAATAATTAGCCAGTTTAGCTGAGAAGGTTGTTTTACCCGAACCCTGTAAGCCCGCCATTAATATAATAGTAGGGTTAGCTGTAAGCGGTATAACGCTTTCGCCACCACCCATAAGGGCTGTAAGCTCTTCGTGGGTTATTTTTACCATTAACTGCCCCGGTGATACTGCTGTAAGCACACTTCTGCCAAGCGCTTTCTCCTTTACGGTATCGGTAAATTCTTTGG
>Ga0206980_1094_pt1 | contig 10799 bp, 8 predicted proteins | sample Alteio_BWMinCont_20_FD_153494 | JGI IMG/M metagenome (GOLD analysis project Ga0206980, IMG submission 153494) | Enriched cells from forest soil in Barre Woods Harvard Forest LTER site, Petersham, Massachusetts, United States -... | ecosystem: Environmental > Terrestrial > Soil > Temperate forest >...
AACGTGATCAGCTTTCGGCGCGGGCCTTTCGAGGAGCGCAGACCGGAAACAGACAATACGTTCGAAGAAGTGCATCTCGGGGCGTCGCTGATTAACAAGGGCAATGTCGTTCTAGGTATATATGGAATGTGGCACGGTGTTCCCGGCGGCGACCGCAGTTTCGTCACCATGGATCTGGGCCTGGTGGTCAGCAATGATGGCATGCACTTCCGCGAACCTATTCCCGATTATAGGTTTATGCCTTCATTCGAAGAAGCCGAAGTTCCCCCAACGAAGAAGGCGCCCAGCGTGGCTCAAGGCCAGGGTATGGCGAACATCGGCGACAAGACCCTCTATTGGTATGAGTCGTGGGGAGATGGATTGGTGCGCGTCGCCACCTGGGAGCGCGATCGTTTGGGCTTTTTCAATGCGTACGACGAAAACGCCACCGCTTCCGCTGATGCACCTGTTGCCGAGATGATTTCTTGCCCTATGAAATTAGGATCCGCGGGAGGCACGGTTTTCGTCAATGCCAGTGGCCTTTCCGACAAAGCGGAATTGACCGTGGAAATTCAGGATCGCGAGTTCAAGCCCATTCCGGGGTACACGGCGAAGGAGTGCGCTCCCCTTCGCGTGTCGGGATTCAGGCAAGCCGTTACCTGGCAGGGAAACGATAGGTTGCCGTCATTTCCCCATCCCATCCGCGTCCGGGTACTTTTTGGCGGCGATCTGGTCGGCAAGATCAAGCTTTACGCCATTTATGTTTCTTGAGGTCAGAATTAGATCAGGACGGGTGGGCCAAAACGGCAACTTGCGCCTGGGGCATCGTTGTAAGTATCTGATACGGCGGCGTTCGCCGTGAACATCATTCATCAATTCTGAGTAGGGAAATAGACGTCATCACGCTCCAGCAGGCGCGATTTTCTTCGAACCTCGGCAGTCCCCATTGCGGCCGGTCTGAGCGGCCTCCCAGCCTTCGGCAAGCCTGAGCCACTTCTGCCAGGTACCGGCGTAGGAATCCCGCAGTCCGGCAGCAGCACTTTTCCGATTGAAGTGGAAAGTAGATGTTACCCCGCGGTGCGGACTCAGGAAGTCACTCACCGGCTGCAAAGAGGATTGATCCATGAGGAAACCGGTGGGAAGCGCCTCGTTCGGATGAGCACGATACTGCTCGCTTACGCGGGTGGATTTATCAACAAACACTAAAAGCTGTGCCGACCGTGCTAGCCCGCATTTCGGGATACTAAGAAGGCGATTAAGAGCTTGGTTAGGGATCGCGACCTTTGGCCTCACATGGACATGAGTGTATCTGGGAGTTTTCGAACCACGATCTCCAGCCACAGCAGGAAACTGATTAAGAAGAAAAACTATTCAAAGCCGGCGGAGGAACGACTGAGGACGTATATGGGCACAGCACATCTAGAGCACCACCAAAAATCGATTCCGCAGCGGCTTGCCTTTTTTGCCTTCGCTTGGGTGCTTCTGAGTGCAGCGGCTGCTCGAGGTGACGTCAAGCTGCCGGCGATGATTAGCGACAACATGGTGGTACAGCAAGGCCGCCGCGTGTCTATTTGGGGAACCGCCGACGCCGGCGAACAAGTTACGGTGACCGTGGGCGAGCAGAGCCAAGCGGCCACTGCCGATTCGAGCGGTCGTTGGAAAGTGAGGCTGGCGCCGCTCAAAGCAGGTGGGCCTTTCGAAATCCGCGTGGAAGGCAAAAATGTCATAACGATCCACAATGTATTGGCAGGCGAGGTTTGGGTCTGCGCCGGTCAGTCCAACATGGAGATGCCGGTGGGAACCAACCCCAAGGGTTACAGCGATCCGGTCAACAACTACCAAGAGGAAATTGCCCAGGCGAACTATCCCATGCTGCGTCTGTTTAACGTGACGGACGCGGTTGCGGGGAAGCCCCAAAGCGATTTGCAGGGCCAGTGGGTAGTCGCAAGCCCCGCGACGGTGGGCGGTTTCTCCGCGGCAGGCTATTTCTTCGGACGTGATCTGCACCAGGCCCTGAAAGTTCCGGTGGGGATGATTGAAGCGGCCTGGGGCGGCACAGAGGCCGAAGCGTGGATGAGCGATGAGGCTTTGGAAGCGGACCCGGACTTGAAGGCCGACGCAGATTCGTGGCGGCAGCGAGTAGACGATTTTCCGCACCTGATCGAACAGTACCAGAGGAATGTGCAATCCTGGGAAAAAGCGGCGGAGGAGGCAGAGAACGCTGGCCACGTGGACATACCCTTTCCCGACGCTCCGAATTGGAAAAAGCATTTTTGGGACCCCCGAAGCGACGCCAACCGGGTCGCGGGCCTATGGAACGCTATGATCGCTCCTCTTACACCCATGGCAATTGCAGGCGTCATTTGGTATCAGGGTGAATCGAATGACCGACTGGGTTACAAGTATCGGGAAACCTTCACCGAATTAATCAAACAGTGGCGTGCATCCTGGGGCGAGGGCGACTTTCCGTTTCTGTTTGTTCAACTTGCCGCTTTCGGTGCGAAGGGTGGATCGGCCAATACGTGGCCCGTCCTGAGGGAATCACAAGCAAAGGCCTTGGTACTGCCGAATACCGGAATGGCTGTGGCTGCCGATATCGGCGATACCGAACACGCTCATCCGCGAAACAAGCAGGAGGTGGGGCGAAGGCTATCGCTGGCCGCGGAAGCGATCGCGTATGACCAGAAGGTGGAGTACACCGGGCCCAGCATTAAATCCTTCCGGGCGAATCACGGCACAATGCGTGTTGCGTTTACCCATGCTGCGGGGGGGGCTCGTGGTTCGCGGGCCAAGCCTGGTGGGATTTGAGGTCGCCGGCTCGGATCAGCAATTCTTCCCGGCGGAAGCGCATATTGCGGGCAATGATGTAGTTCTATCCAGCGCCCAGGTTTCCCAGCCCGTGGCGGCGCGATATGCCTGGGCCGATGATCCCAAGTGCAACTTGTATAATGCCCAGGGCTTGCCAGCTCCACCATTTCGGACCGATGACTGGAAGGTTCCAACGCAGGGAGAGACCCTCAAGGAAGCCCCGAATCCCCCTCCCGGCGGGAGTAGATAAGTCACTGCTTCCGTTTCTCGTACCGTCACCCTAAAACGGGATAAACAGCCGATTGGCGGTGATGCGACGTAAAAATTCTCCGGATTGTCTCCGTCTGTATTATGGAAGGTCGCGCGCCGCATCTAGCTCACAGCGTGTCTGGCCAGACGTACGAGGTAAGGGCTTGCCGTCGATGGTAATGTCGATGCGGTGATGGGCTTCGTCAGGGGTGGCCTTAACGCCTTGCGCGGCGTGGAGTGGGAGCGTCATAAGTGTCATGAGTGCATGAATGCAGAGAAGGTGGGCCGAATTTTCGAATTAGAGAATTGCAAACGCATCGAAGATTTCCTTGGGGACTGGCGAGTAGGGAACTCTTGGTTAAGGCGTTAAGGCAGTTTAAAGCACGAAGAGGCAGGCTCAAATTCTGTCGAGCCCTGCCACTTCGTGCCTTCCTGAAATTCAGTACACAATATGCCGGGTTGCTGAAGCATGTCGCCACCACGTCCAAAGTCCCCGCGCCGCCATTCCGCCATTCCTGGACTCTAACCCCGTGGCTGCTCTCCATGAAGTGCCACGCTCGATCACTGATAACCTGGCGCTATCAGATTTTTTCTCTATTCAGAGAGCATCTCCGGTCGATATTCCGATTGATGAGCCTCGGCTGCTGCTTTTTCGGTTACCTACTGGTTCGGCGGGGTGGAAGATGCGGATGGGTGCTGTTCGACTACCCGGGTCGGAGCCGCTAATAGAATCAGGCTGTTGATGTCAAAAATCTTGTAGAGGTCAAGACAAAATAGGTCGGGGGCAGAGAGATAGGTGACAGGCTTGTCTAAAAGATAGTTGAAGCTTTGCATCCCGCCGTAGGTAGTCAGGCTCGAAAACAGCTTTGGTTCCAAGCCGGCGGCCACAAGGGCCTGGACCTGGCTGCGGATGCCAGTAGTCTCAACCAGCAGCCGGGTAGGACGCCAGCGCTGTTGCGCCCAATGGGCGAGAGCAAGGAGTTGGGCGGATTCGATCCCTAGAGGGCGGTCGCCGGTGGCGGCCATCATCTCGGTAAAGAGATGCGCTGGTTGGTCCGGCGCCGAATCTCCGGTAAACAGTACCTCGAGCGCCAGGACTTGCTCGCCGCGGTCCAGGCGATCGGCGATCTCAGGTGTACGGTCCCAGGTCGCCTTTCCTGCTGCTTTCATTCCACCGTCGTTCAATACAATGATGAGTGGCGCGTCGTTGGGAGTCGCAACCTTCTTCATCCAGATCCCGCCAGCGGGTAGGCCATTGCTAAGTTGGAAGCGAAAGGAGATAGATTCTATCTGTTTGCGCCATGTATTCCAAGCGGGCCAGGCCTGGGATATGCTGACTTGTTGATATCGGACCGTTGTTCCGAGCCGCTTGCTTTCTGATTGCGTCCAGCTAGCCAATGCGCTCGGATCAGAGGGAACAGGATCACGCATAATCTGGTTGCAAAGCTTTCTGGCCAATCCAAGGATCGTGAGGTTATCCTTGGGAATCGTACCCCTTAATTCGTCAAATGTTTTAATGTCCTCGCCCACGGGAATTTCACGATCATCGCCGTTCAGGCCAAGGTTCTTTATAAAGAAACCATAGGACTGCTGACGATTATCCAGACCGTAGTTATGAGCAGGCTCGTCTGTGTTTGCATGGAATAGAAAGGCGCTGTCGGAGCCGTATAACGAAAAAAAACGCCGGATCGGAGCAAAGATCTCTAGGTTTACCAGCGGAGCCCGAAAACAACAGTCGTCCCCGGTATTATTCAAGAGCAGGGTGGGCCGAGGAGCCCGCATCGCTGTCAATGTGCTATAGTCCTGGCCGACCCAAAAGCCGGTTGCGTTCTGTTCGATGTCCCCAGCTTCGCCAACGCCCACGCGCTCAACCCTCCCGGCGAGAGTGGTGTACCCGGCGACGGGAACGGAGGCGCGGACTCTCTCATCCAACGCGCTAAGCATGATCGTTTGCCACCCGCCGCCGGACAGGCCCGTCATCCCAATCCGATTCGCATCCACATGTGGGTTGTGATAGAGATAGTCGAGAGCCCGCCGCATCGCGAGATAGAACAGTCCTACGCCATTCGCTCCTACAAGGTCGAGATGCGCGGCGAACCAATGCTCATTTCCCTCCTGGCTCAGTTCGCCCATGCCAATCCATTCCGGATTGAGAACCACCGCTCCACGTAGCGCATAGTTAATACATAGTGTCTGATTGAACTCCACGGCATTGCCCAGTTCGGGGAAGTGCCCCATGGTCACCAAGATGCCGGGCGCCTTGCCATGGAGCGGCTCGGGCGTATAAAGAATCGCCGTGACCTCCATCCCCGGAACCACTTCATACCGGAGCCTCCACCTGCGAAAGCCTTTGCCTCCAGGAATCTGCTCGAAGCCGTCCACCTGAGGCGGAGCATTCACCCAAGCTTCCGGCCAACCGTGGAAGATCACCTCGTCTAATAGTCGAGTGCGAATCTTTTCCGCATCCGCAGTCCACTCTTTTGCGCTGCTAGGATTGGGCAGCGCCGGCTCGCGCCTCAGAAGATACTGCTGCAACTGAAAGGTGACCGCCGGTTTCGGTTGAACCTCCTGCGTCAGAACGAGTTGAACTTCATCCGCGGTCTCCTGAGCCTGAAGAAGAGTTGGACCAAGAGGAGTTTCCCCTATAAGTAAACCTAGCAGGCACATTCTCAGCGGAATTGTCGTAATGCAAGAGATTCCATTACAGATTTTCTGACCTTCGCTCACATTCACACTCCTTTCGATTTAATTGCAGCTTTCGATCGCTGCTGATTTCTGCAGCCCAAGGCTGCCACTTGCGAGCGAGTAATCGGGGGTTCCCAGCCGTGAGAATCACCTCGCGGGCCACCCCGTCACCCTCCCGCTAGAAGAAACCGTGGACGAATTCGACAATCGGCGCGCGTGAGTCCGTGAGCCATTGTATTGTAGTAAGCCAAGTTAGTGCTGCTGAAATATCTCGCGCGGCATGTGAAGCAGCCCGCGTGATGCCCTTTCCAGCCGGGGCAATGAAGGCAGAGCGGCTAACAGGGTTATTCAATGAGTTCTCCTTTTTCCATTTCAGAGAGATTGATTGAAATCCGAAAAGAGATACGTAGAGGCGGTGTATTCCTAGTCTCCTGAGTCATTGATTTCTTGTATAAGTTGATGGTGCGTGAGTGGCAATGGTAGAAGTTGCGAATCGGGCGATGGAGGCCAGGATCTGATCTGCAGATTTTGTCCATCGAAAGGGTTAGGTGTAGAGCTTGGCCGGCAAGATCTCCGGCTCCGGCTCCCCGGCCGCTACGATCAGCTTCTTCAACTCGTCCCGCAGGGTGTCGGCCTGCTTACGGTACTCTTTGCGGGCGGCCAAATTGACAATTTCGTTGGGGTCTCCCCGCTCGTCGTAGAACAGATATTCCTGATATTTAGTGCTGGATTTGTCAGTGTGCACGTTTGCATTCGGATCGGCGACGCAATAGACCCAATCGGCGGTTCGAATCGCTCGAGCAACCATCGATTCGCTGATCTGGATCAGCTCCTTGTTGGGCCACTCGTCGCGGGCTTTCTTGTCGGTAAGCAGCGGGAGCAGGCTTCTTCCCTTGATGGAGGATGGCACCTCAACACCCGCTGCCTCGAGCAGGGTGGGCGTGAGGTGAAGATTGCCGACGATCTCGTCCAGGCGCTGCGATCCGTTGAAGCCTGGGCCCTCGATGATCAATGGAATGCGAATCGAGCCGTTGTGTGGGCTGCGTTTGTACTCCTCGTTGCGGGTCATGAACTGGCAGCCATGATCGCTGACGAAAACGAAGATGGTGTTATCCGCCAGATGCTGTTCCTGCAAGATCTTGCGGATTCTTCCTACCGAGGTGTCGATCGACTCGCAGCAGCCGTAGTAGTCCGGCAACTGCGACTGCCAATTTCCTGGGAAGGGACGCAGGTCCGGCGGCACAAATGAGTCCTGAAAACGCTCTGCCGCCCCTTTCGGCGCGATAAAGCGCTTGGCGTCGTTCTGGAAATGCGGTTCCAATTGTGAGATATAGAGTAGGAAGGGCTTATCATGTGGCTGGCGTAAGAACTTCTCCGCGCGATCGGTCACGAAGTCGACACGGAACTCATCCTTAAAGGTAACCTCCTTGCCATCTCGATCGTAGATCGTGCCTTCGTAGGGATGGGTGGTGAACTCAAATTCGTTCGCACCCTCCCACAAATCGAGAAAGCCGGCGCGATGCTCCGGCTTGACGTAGCCGGGGCCGCCCCCTGTTTCGACTGTAGAAGGCGCGAGATGCCACTTGCCCAAAAGATTCGCGGTATATCCTGCCTTGCGAAGTTCTCCGGCCAACGTCGGCAGGGAGGGATCGATGGGCATGGCGTTGTGCCACACTCCGGTCTCGGTTGCATACCGGCCGGTAAGCATCACAGAACGTGAGGGAGAACATACCGGTTGGTTGGTGATTGCGTGAGTGAATAAAGTGCCCCGCTCTGCCATCGCATCGAGGTTGGGAGTTTTGGTCGAACTATTGAGCCGATTGGCTCCGACAAAGTCCCAGCGGAACTGGTCGGCAAGATAGAGGATGATGTTTGGTTTTTTCTTTTGCTCCGGATGCGCTTCCGCTTGCCCGGTTTCCGCTGTGACTTTGAGCGGTGCGACGGCGGTGACCCCTGCGTTCGCAGCGGCGGCGGCTGTTCCCAATATGAACTCGCGTCGATTGGTGGGCAATGCAAACTCCCTTCTGCATCTTACGGCTGTCTCTTGATCGATGAAGAACCCGTGGGATGGATCAAAAGTAATATTTGAGACTGAACTGTAGCTCGCGTGGATCGTCTGGATTATCCCTGGTTGGCGCGGCTCTGGTTATTCCGCCTACGCCCACATGAAACGTTCGCTCCAGATTCGGTCGCCGCCGCTACCCGGAATAATCCGGGGCTCAGAATAGCCGGGAGTATTCAGCATACGGATTACTCCTGGAATGGTCCCGGCTGGCCTGTTGTGATTCGCAGCGGCTTCTGTGTATTCGCAACCACTTGTGTTTCCGACAAAACTCGCGTTAATAACCACCGGCTCTACAGCGACGGTATTCCGAATGCCCTCCGGACCTCGGCGGCAAAACCCGGCCCACATCCGAAGGCTGACCCTCGGTCGATGCTCCGCGATCCGTCCAGTGCGAAGAAAGCCCCGCCGGCTTCTTCTATGATCAGCCTGAGCGCGGCGACGTCCCAGGGCGCGACCTTCGGCTCGAACCAGACGTCTGCTCTACCGGCGGCAACGAGGCACGCATTGAGCGCTCCTCCGTACGTGCGCGCCGACCATGAGCGCTGCATGATCTCCACGACAGTTGGCAGATGTGGGCGAGCCTCTCCTAGCTGCAAGCCGTCAGGGTGGAACGAGCACTCGCCAAACGTGGTTCGAGCGGACGCGCGCAGGCGCTCACCATGTAGATAGGAGCCTTCTCCCGCTGCGGCCCAATATGTCTCTTCGAGCTCCGGGAAGTGCGTGACGCCAACTAGAGACTCGCCGCCTGATTCCAGAGCGACAAGCACACACCAGAATCGGTTGCCCCGAACGAAGTCAAGGGTGCCGTCGATGGGGTCCACGATCCAACGGCGGCCGCTCGCCCCGGATCTGGCGGTGCCTTCCTCGCCGAGAATGCCATCGTCCGGGAATTCGCTCTCAATCGCCTCACGGATGAGTCGCTCGTTGTCTCTATCCGCATTGGTCACGGGTGAGTCGTCCGCCTTCATCTCTGCGGTAATCCCTTCTGCACGAATTCGCCGCGCGTTCACACCGGCTGCCACGGCGATCCGAAGCGCGAATTCCACCTCTCGTTGATATCTCATTTCGTGCATTGAACAACTCTCTCGATCATTGGTGCTCCCTACTCATGCTTGTTCGCTCAGCCGAGGGTCTTGGCGCGGTCTATGACCGAGACCGAGGAGCCCTTCAAGCTCTGCATGAGGTGTAGAGTCTCGATCAGCTTCCGCTCATACTTGTCAAGCTGGATTCTCTGGACTCGTACGCGGCCGATTTCCTGTTGGATATGTAAGGCTAAGAGTTTTTTCATAAGATGCGCAGGGTAGTCCTTTCCCGTTCGACCACGGAGGCCGCCACCGAAAAGTCCCGTAAGTTAATTCGCCGTCCCTTTCCTCCCTCCTGATGATCCAACCATCACTGAAACGTATGATGCGCTCGCACCCCCTAGAGCCATTCTAATCAGCCTCAATTCGGAGGCTTACGTTTCACACTCAACTCATCGCGATCTCGAGAGCAGGCCGAATTCACAGATCCTGTAGAGATCCTCCGCCAGGCCACGCTCGTGTTAGACGAGACACCGGAACTCGTGAACTCCGCGAATGTTTGTGCTTACCCGATACAGGGCGCCACCGACCGTTCCGGTCGTAGGGTCGTAATTACGCGGACGTAGCGGGGTCGGCCCGTCAGATCTCGCACTAGTTATGTAGATGTCCGAAAGATCCAGACCCCCAAATGTTAGAGACGATATCTGTTTGGCAGGAAGCGCTATCCGACGCTCAACATGGCCGTCCGGATCGTACCGGATGACGCATCCTCCGTACCACTGGGCCGACCACAGAAAACTCTCACTGTCGACCGTAAGTCCGTCCGGCACACCCTCTTCGGGAGCCAGCTTGACCACCACTCGTCGGTTTGCAACTGTGCCATGTTCAAGATCATAGTCGTATGCATAAATCGTACGAAGAACCGAGTCGGCGAAATAAAGTGTTTTCTGGTCGGAGGAGAATGCGAGGCCGTTGGATCCGTGGATCCCCTCGTCAAGGATTGAAGATCGTCCATCCACGTCAACGGAAATCAGTTTGCCGAGTTCATACTCGGCATTGGGATCATAGTGCCAACTGCCCGTCAACAGGCGGCCTACCGGATCTGCGATGCAATCATTGAGGCGACACCGATGCCCCTCAATTTCTGTGAGCACTGATGTCGGCTCATTGACGCCATCCCATCTCCAGACGCCATGACTGTTGGTGATGACGAATCCGCCCCCCTCTTTCAGGGCGAACCCATTGATCTCCAATCCATGGTGCAAGAGTTCATAGCGGTTGAGGTCTGGAGAATACCGTTGGAAATTCCTCCCCGCGATGTCTGTCCAATAGAGCTGCGACAAATCCGGTTCCCATATCGGACATTCACCGCACAGGTCTCCCATGTCAACTATGAGTTCTACTTCCCCCATTTCTTGTTTCATTGCTTTCTCCTTTCCACCAAATTGAGCGAACGCGAACATCAACTTCACAAATCACCCGAGAGGCACGGTGCGACAAACCTTTATCTTTTGCTGTGGTGAACGTCTTCAGGCCCAACACTTTCTTACCGTCCTGCACTAAGTGGCAGGTACTGCCCATCGCATCCAGACCTACTACGATCGCATTAAAGACTCGCATTTAGCTTCCCCTGGTTGGGCTCACTCCCAATCTCTGTGCCCTTTGTCTCTTCTTGAATACCATTTCCGCAGTCTGGCGATCGCTTCATCCATACGAGGCCCTTTAGCCTCGAGGGGTCGATCGCAGGTCCAATCAGACTCAGCAGATAACCGCAAATACAAGTGACGCAGACACCGATGAAGGAGAAGTAGAAAAAAGATATTCTGCTTTCTGCCGCAGTGACGGAAACGACAAGTAGGCCAACGATCGCGCCTGCAATTGTTGCCGTGCTCTTCGCTCGTACCGTCAGCATGCCAAGCAAAAATATTCCCAGAATTGGTCCGGCGACAAACGAGTTGATAAAATTGAACGCCATGACCAGTGGGCCCAGA
>Ga0206980_1099_pt1 | contig 10752 bp, 11 predicted proteins | sample Alteio_BWMinCont_20_FD_153494 | JGI IMG/M metagenome (GOLD analysis project Ga0206980, IMG submission 153494) | Enriched cells from forest soil in Barre Woods Harvard Forest LTER site, Petersham, Massachusetts, United States -... | ecosystem: Environmental > Terrestrial > Soil > Temperate forest >...
ATCAATAATATTATCCGGAAGATATCAAGTAGCGGCATTATAAGCACTTATGCGGGTACCGGCACTGCCGGTTATAGCGGGGACGGGGGGCATGCTACCAATGCTAAAATGAATACACCTTACGGCGTTGTGGTTGATCACAGCGGCAACCTGTATTTTACCGATAATGGTAACAACGCCATCAGGAAAGTAAGCCCATCCGGCATTATAACAACGCTTCCGATTGTCGTCCGTGTTCTTTGTCCGCCTAACCCTCCGCTCCCGCCTCCTGCCTTAATAACCAGTATCGTTAATCCGAGAGGAATTGCAATAGATGATTCAGGTATTATTTATTTTGCAGTCAGGGACCGGCTTGTTTTGAAAACAAAAAGAAATGATACCGTTGTGCTTTTTGCGGGAAACTGCATACTGAGCTATACAGGCAATGGCGGCCCGGCTACAAATGCGGCATTAAATAATCCACTGGGGATAGCATGCGACCATCACGGCAATGTGTATATATGTGATGATGGCAATAATGTGGTGCGAAAAGTCAACCCTGCCGGAGTTATAAGTGCATTTGCCGGAAACGGATTCTCAGGTGGATTTTACGGAGATGGCGGAAATGCTCTTCTGGCCGGGCTTTTCGGCCCCATCGGTGTTACTACTGATAATATCGGCAACGTGTATATCCAGGATCTTTTCAACAGGCGCATACGGATGGTGGATCCCGCAGGCATTATCAGAACTGTGGCAGGAAACGGCGCTGCAGCATATACCGGTGATGGCGGGCCCGCCACCGATGCCTCATTTTATGATTGTACCGGTTTTGCAGTTGACAGCCACGGTAATTATTATATTTCCGACCTTTCGTTCAGTGTGATACGGAAGGTGGAAGCATACCCTTTGGGCACACAAGAGGTTAAACCACAGGGAAATAATTTTATTTTATACCCCAACCCTAATAAAGGCGTATTCGGTGTTGTAGGAACTATGAAAAACAAAGCAACTGCCAATGCATCTGCTGAGATCACAAATATGGCCGGGCAGGTTGTTTATAGAAGCAGCATTCCTGTAGAACAGGGAAGCGTAAATGCACAAATCAGTCTTGATGGCAGCCTGCCGGATGGCGCTTACCTGTTGCGTATTAACAGTGGTGAAGAAAATGAGCTCATGCGCTTTGTTATCGAACATTAAGAGGAACCAGCCATGGTCTTATATGAATATTCCATTAATTCCTATTATTTAAGAACTCATTAAAAATATTTTCCGTATCTTTATAAAGATGTGTGCGGAAAAAATACAGATAAAATATTCCGCTAAGTGTGGGATAGTGAGTGTGGTAATAATGTGTTTATTTACCAGCCTGTGTTTTGCGCAGTGCGACTGGCAATTGAAGAAGGATGAGGACGGTATCAAAGTATATACCGGTAAAAACCCAAACTCTAATTTCAAGTCTATAAAGGTGGAGTGCCTGATAAATGCACACCTTTCGCAACTGGTAGCCTTTCTTCTGGATGTGGATAAGCAGCATGACTGGGTATACGCCAACAAAAACTCGCAGTTATTAAAGAAGATAGGCCCCAATGAGCTCATCTTTTATTCTGAGCTGGACGTGCCCTGGCCGGCTACCAACAGGGATTATATCTCGCATATCACCATCAACCAGCCAACGCCTCAATCATTGGTGATCGAGGCCCATACAGAGCCTAACTTACTACCTGAAAAAGCAGGCAAAGTAAGGGTGAAAAACTCCCATGCACACTGGGAAGTAACCTCCATTAGTAAAGAAATGCAAAAAATCGTTTATACTGTTCAGTTCGACCCGGCCGGGTCGTTGCCTGCATGGCTGGTAAATATGTTTGTTACCAAGGGGCCTTTCCAGACATTCCAGAAATTAAGAGAAGGGGTGAGTAAAGCGGAATACCACAACGCTTATGTGGATTTTATAAAGGAATGATGGTAATTTGAAAATTTGCTGATTTGAAAATTTGAAAATTAAATCGCGTTAAAAAGGAATACTCAAAACTTCACCTCCTTCGGCATAAACATACTTGCATCACCGCCATTGCGGATCACATCACGCACCAGGGTGGATGAAATAGTGGAGTAAAGCGGGGAACAGGTAAGAAAAACAGTTTCTATATTTGGGGCCAGCATCCGGTTCATATCTGCAATGGCTTTTTCGTATTCAAAATCGCTGATGTAGCGTATGCCGCGCAATATGAAGTGCGCGCCTAATGTTTTACAATAGTCAACTGTAAGGCCTTCATAACCGGTAACCCCGATCCTGGGTTCGTTTTTGAATATCTCTTTCAGCCACCCTATCCGCTGCTCTACAGTAAACATGGGCTGCTTTGAGGAATTGATACCAATGCCGATAACCAGCTTATCAAACATGTTTACCGCACGCTCTATAACATCTACATGCCCGAGTGTAATAGGGTCGAAAGTGCCGGGGAATAAACAGATACGTTCCATATTATTCATTTGGTTGAGCGGGATGAAGCAGGAAAGTTACATATGGATTAAGCCACTTCATACTCCACTTTTGTAGGATTTTGCATCTTTTTTGATGCGTCTAGAATTTCGATACCTAGGATAGTTCCTGCATTATCATAGTCAAGAATAATACCGGGTCTATCTTCATCACTTTCAGCAATTTTACCTTCACTGAAAACAATGTACAGCACATCCACTTCTTTATCATATTTTACCTTCATAATATTTCCTGATTTTAGATGTTTTATATACTGTAATTACTAAGTTAGGTGCTTTATGATGATTTACAAAGATACGAATTAAGTACCTCATATCGTCAAATGAAATAACTGATTGGTATATTCTTTTGTCATTATCATCAATTATCTCATCAGGGTTTTTTAATACTTTTTCAACAATATGAACACTAATATCTCTTAGAAGCATTTGCTCCAAAGCATGCTTTGAAAAATCAAATAGCCCTGTTGAGAATTTAATGCGCATATTACTCCTTTTCTTTAAAAAAAGTAAAAACAGTGGTACCGTAATTTTTCATGCGCTGAAACCGTGGATGCTTCTGATAATCATTCCGTGGCGTATGCTCTAATACAAATATCCCTCCGGGGAGCAGCATATTTCTTTCAAATACAAGTAGCGGCAGGTCATCTATATTCTGCAATGCATATGGCGGCCCTGCAAAGATAAAATCATACTGTTCTGTATTCGTTTTTATGAATTTGAAAACATCGCCCCTGATTATATGCAGCTTACCCTCGATGCCCAGCTCAGTTGCTGTTTTTTTAATAAAATCAATACTGGTCGCATCACGTTCTACTATTGTCAGGTCTTCAGCGCCTCTCGATGCAAGTTCATAGCTGATACTGCCTGTGCCGCCAAAAATATCGAGGGTCTTTATGCCCTCCATGTCCATAGTATTATTCAGCATGTTGAACAGGCCTTCTTTGGCCAACTCAGTAGTGGGCCGTGCAGGTATGCGGGCCGGCGGGCTGAATCTCCTGCCTCCGAATGTGCCACTGACTATACGCATGTTATAAGTTGTTCGGCCAGGTATATTGCGGGGTCCCAGCGGGAGCCTATAGAACGGCCATTGCCGGCCCTTAGACCGGGAAAGTATTGTGATAACTCATTTATTACGTCAAATTCCGCGGCGCTTACAGCATTGCAGCGCAAGGATATTTTTGACGGGGAGATATTGTTTTCCATACAAAGCTGCCTTATTTCGAAAGCTATATCCTCCGCGCAGGTATAATCGAATAACCTGTGCCAGAGCAACTGGCTGTAATTATGCAATGTAGCGCATACCTGCTCCGCAGTAACAATGCATTGCAGGTACAGGCTTTGTTTATTGCTATTACCAAAATGATAAATGGGCAGGGGAAGCACAGCTGCTTTTCTGAAATTGATCTTTATGAGTTCAGTAATATTCAGCGGCGCCGCCAGCAAGTATTTAGCCTTGTCCTCTTCAAGCTGGTAAGCTTCGATAACGTCCTTTTGTTCGATGTAATGAATGTGCTTCACCCAGTTTTTTGCCTCATTTTCTTCGTACAGGGCATCAGGAATGATCAGGTTTTTATTAGAACAGATAAAAACGCCCTTCACCTTTTCACGAACTGCAAATAAAGGCTCCTGGGCAAACATGTGCTCAAAAAAATTGATCTCCCATACAGGCTTGTTTTTATTGTACCCGGTATAGTGAAGGGTAAGCAATTCCCGGTTGATACTAAATCCCGCTACCAGCATGCCCCGCTGCACCAAAACGCAGATAACCAGCGCCACCCCCGACATTACGGACTCATCTTCCTGAACGTTATAAACCTGTTCGTATGTATTATTATTAACTGCTTTCATACAAATACACACAATTATAGAATAAATTTGCCAAAGTATTCATATTGTGATAAGTGCAAAAGTAGTTTAAAAACGAGGATAGCTATAAAAAACAGTAAATTTTGAGTCAAAACGGAAAATTAAATACCCTTGGTGTATCCACTACCAATAAACAGATCATTACGTTAGCAGCGCCTATATCGCTGGCTTTGCTCATACCACAATTAAGTTTCTTTACAAATACAATTTTCCTCGGCAGGTTGGGTACGCGGGAGTTGGGCGTGAATGGTATTACCGGGGTTTTCTATCTTATACTGTCCATGATTGGTTATGGGCTGAGCAGCGGGATACAAATACAAATGGCCCGCAGGGCCGGGGAAGGCGACAAAAAAGGCCTTGCAGAATTACTTACCAACGGCGCAATGCTTTCTATAGCTTTTTCTTTAGGGTTAATGCTGCTTACACTTTGGTTTGTACCCTTGCTGTTCGGTTTTAGCCTTAGCGACAATGATAATTTTTCACTAAGCGTAAGTTTTGTTTATATACGCGTATGGGGGCTACCGTTTTTAATGCTTAGCCAGTTGTTCAGTTCTTTCTTTATTTCCATTGGCCGCTCAAGGTTGCTTATTTATGGTTCGCTTGTGGCTACGCTCTTAAATGTGCTGTTTGATTACCTGCTGATCTTCGGCAAATTTGGGTTCCCGGAAATGGGTTTTAAAGGGGCTGCGGTCGCATCTGTTATCGCTGAGATATTTTATGCAGTTACAATGGTAGGTATGTTCTTCAGTCAAAGGCTCTACCGTACATTCCCGGTATTTAATTTCCGCCATTTCGATTTTGAGTTGTCTCAGCGTACGCTCAGGGTAGCCTCCCCGCTTATTGTGCAGTTCCTGTTCAGTATAGGTGGGTGGCTGGTGTTTTTTATTTTTATAGAGCACCTGGGTGGCCAATCTCTTGCCGCATCGCAGGTACTGCGCAACATTTTCGGGATAGTGGGTGTGGGTACATGGGCGCTGGCTACTACCTGCAATACCATGGTGAGCAATATTATAGGCCAGGGCAGGCGCAGGGAGGTGACACGGATAATATGGAAAATATGTAAGCTGAGCCTGCTGTATGCGGTAATAGTATGCGTGTTTCTGCTTGTTTTTTCCCGAGAGTTTTTATCCATCTATTCCAACGATCTTTCTCTTATCGCCTTTGCTATACCCAGCCTCAGGGTGATAGTGATAGCCACGCTTATCATGTCTCTTTCCACGGTTGTGTTCAACGGTGTGGTAGGCACCGGCAATACATTGGTAAACCTTACTATTGAGATGACCTGCGTAGGTACTTACCTGGTTTATTGTTACTTTATTATTTACGTCTGGCATAGCCCTTTGTATTTATGCTGGGGTTCAGAATTTATTTATTGGACCACGCTGCTTACCGCTTCAGGGATATACTTAAGAAGCGGCAGGTGGAAGGGGAAGGACATTTAATTTCAGGAATTGGTAATCAGGTATTAGGAATTGGGATTGTTATTTCATTGTTTGCAGCTGTCTTTTTTGGAAACCCAATCCAAATTCCCAACTACAAATTCCCAACCTGCCTGCCGGCAGGCAAGGTTCCAACCTGCTCCACGATATCATCCATATTTATCCCGTTGTGGCTGTCTTCATAAATGCACTCCCCGTTTTTAATGATCAACACCTGGGGTGATTGATGGCGTACCCGGAAGTCTTCGGCTATTTTGCCGGAGATTGCCCGGTAACGAATGAGGTCCAAAAAATAGAATAATGCATGTGCAGGCTGCATTTCGCGTTCCAGCCTGCTTTTGGCCATGCTGCTGATAGAACAGCGGGTGCTGTGCTTTAAAATAACTACAGGCTGTTGTTTGCTTTGCTCCTTTATTTGTTCTATCTGTTGTTCTTCCGTAATCGCGATCCAGTTCATTGTGCAAATTTACAAATTAATATGTTGGTCAAATTTATATTATAAAAAAAGCGCTCCAAAAGCGCTTTTTTTATATCTGGAAAAACATCTTAGTTCATCTGGTAACGTCCCAGCCATATTGCAGAACGGCCATCGCTGCCAACGTATACCATCGCCTTTTCTTTATCCAGCCATATATATGGCGATATGCTTCTGAGTGTATAATTATGGTCGCCTATTTCGGTGTATTCGGTTATCTTATTACTTGAAATATCAAATTTCAAAACAGCAGGATAGTATTCTGCATAGTAGGAGACGTTCCCTCCCGATTTATATTCTACACTTTCGTTTTCCATCAGTTGCAGGTAGGCAGTATTTCCATCCTGGCCCAGAATAAGCCTTTGTTTGATCGGGAACACGGTATTTTTATCCGATTTTAATGAGGCCGGTACAATGCTGTATTGGGTTTTGATTATACCATTTTTATCAACCTGGAAACACATCATGTCTTCGTAAGCCCGCCATTCTATCTTATTCAATTTTGTTCTTGAATTTATCTGACCGGTGATAAGAAAATCTCCATTGGGTAGTTGCTGAAAGAGTTCTATGTTCAGAAACCTGCCATCATACGCATATCCTTTTTTCTGGGCGGGAGGCAATTGCAGCTTCTTTTCCAGCTCATCAACGGGATTTTTGCTGATCCAGTCAACTTTGCCGTTACTTATTTTTATTATTGAAAAAATATCCACCTTTCTTTTTTCAAGATCTTTGTGATAAGTTTCCATACGCTTATTGGGCTCTCCCGATGATACGGAATAAGACGGATTAACCAGGTAGATCACTTCTCCGTAAAGTTTTTCAAAACTTTCATCAGCGTCACTGTTATAAGCGGCAGTTAAGTATAAGGACCCGTCTTTCGTTGTCATATGGCTGGATATGGTCATGCTGGCTGATGGGGCATCAATTTCAAAGCGTTCTTTTACTTTGCCGGTATTGTCTATACGGAGATAGGTGTATTTTTTCTGGTCAGGCATCGGGTCCGCTTTCTTGGGAGCAAAAACAAATATCATATCCGAATGTTCCAGGTCGTTATTTCCTTCTTCATTACCATTAGCTATCAGCCCTGAATATACGAGACCCTGAGGTGATTTAAAATCAATCGGAGTTTCTTCCATAGACAGGTCGGCCTTTTTAACGTGCAATAATGATACGTTACGATGCTTACCGTCTTTATCCGACATGCCCAGCAAATAGAGATCACCGGTAGTATTATTGGTATAGGCCGCATAACCGGTATAATATTTCTCATCTTCATTTTTCAGGTTTACTTCATCTCCTTCTTCATAATGATATTGGTAGATACCTTTATCTGCATTCCATTTGTAAATAAGCTTACCTGATGATAAATGCAACTTAAGGCTTTCCATAGAAAATTTCTTGCCATTGCCTAGTTGTGCCATTACCACATCATGTACTTTATCAGGCTTCTCTTCATCTTTGGATTCGTGTATTTCCTCGTCTTTTACAAAATTAATATTCCTGTCAAACACATATTTTTTGTATTCGCGCACATCCTCATTTTTATCCCCTTTCAGGTGATACATAACTTCAATGTTGCCTGATTCTGCGCTTATCTCCGCACTGCGAAACTTACCTTTAGCCGCATTTTTTTCAAGGTCCTGCTTGGTTTCTTTTACCTGTGCATAAGTTGTTCCTATAATAAGCATCGTTGCTGATATAGCTAATACATGTTTTTTCATACTGTCCGTTTTTGTTTGTGAGATGATTATTATTGAGTTACTGATCTTCCCGGATACCGATGGTTATCTATAGCTTTTCAAATTTTTGTATTTCTATGCCGCCAACATTTATTTTTGTGATCTTTGCTATATACAATCCTGCTTTAAAGCTGCTGATGTCTATTTCATTGGTATTTGTTTCCTGTAATATTAGTCTGCCATCTATACTATAGATATCAATCTTTATTTTGTCAGCAGAGGAAATGCGAATAACCGAAGTCGCAGGATTTGGGTATATCGTGCAGGCATTAGCAGATGTAATTGTTTTTATCCCGTTAGTAATCGATGATATTGTTCTCCTGAACACCTTATGATTATGCGTGCCCGCAAAAAGAGTATCTCCGCTGAAGGCTAATGATTCGATCTGGTAATCAAGCAACCCGTCATTAATTTGGTTCCACGTGAGGCCATTATCTGTAGAGCGATAAACGCCATTACCGTAGGTTCCCCTGAAAATGTTGCCGCCGGCTATGCAAAAACAGGTGGTAGAATTAGATTCAATAACAACAGGTGTCCAATGATGCAATACTGAATCCAACTGGTAAACACCGGGGCCTGCAGCCGCCCACACCTTACCGTTTGCTACACACAGGGCATTAATGATATTAAATAATCCGCTGGAGCTGGGAAGCCCTGCGGTGTCAAGATGTGTCCATACAGCCGATCCACTTACATTAGTATATTGATACACCGCATTATATTGAGTGCCTGCATATATATGGTAATTGTCTGCGCCAAAACTACGGATCTCATGAACGGCACTTGGCCCGCAGGCGCTGAAAGTTGCGCCATCGTCATGCGACCGGAAGGCATCGCTGGTAATACTGCCGCCAAGGCCGGCCATTACCTCAGTACCCAATTTTGAAAATACATTTATAGTGTATGCGCCGGCGCCTGATATGGTTTTATTTGCTGTCCAGGTACTTCCATTATCATGGCTCACATATACGTCAGTATCATTTCCGTTATTTGATCCCCCGCCGGCAATAAGGGCCGTTCCTGTATGAATAATAGCCAGGTCATAACCATTGTAAACGCTGAGTTGCGTCCATGTAGTACCCATATCATCGCTCCTGTAAACGCGGTAACCAAGGCTGGCAAATACTTTACCTCCATTGGTAATGACCTGCGTATTCAAACCGCCAAATCCTACGTCGGAAACATCCTGCCATTGTGCATTAGCAGAAGTGCAGGCAACCATCATCGCAATTACTACGGCATTTGTAAACAGTGCTTTCATATCTTTATATATTTAGACCACAAAGCTGCGCGGTATCTCCGTACTTTTAATTACACTTTAGTAGTATATCCTTAGAATGAATACCAGTAAAATAAAATTGCACATCGGGAAGATGATGATAGTCTTGAAGAGGTGGGGTAAACTTAGATTTGTAAGGAGCCAGGTTAAATTTGTACAAAACGAAATCCACAATCTAGTTTTTTGGATAAACTTTATTTAAAGCATCTGTACGGGAATTAACCTGTAACTTATCGTAGATATTATGGATGTGCTTGCGCACCGTTTCAATATTGATAAATAACATAGCGGCTATTTCTTTATAGCGGTATCCCTTAGACAGGTATTCAAGTATTTCCTGCTCCCTTGCGGATAGTTTATCCAACTCCTTATTTACTTTTTCAGTGTTCTTTTGGAAAAAAGTGATCACCTTCCTTGCTATCTGGCTGCTCATAGGCGACCCGCCACTATAAGCGTCTGCAATAGCTTCAATGATCTTTGCCGGAGTAGTTGACTTGGTGATATAACCGGTGGCGCCTGCCTGGAGCGCATTGAAAATATTATCTGTGTCTTCCAGAGAGGTGCACATGATAAATTGGATTTCCGGGCACAATGTCTTCAGTTTTTTTACGCTTTCAGTACCTGATAAACCCGGCAAATGAATATCGGCCAGTACCACATCGGGTTCCAGGTCCGGTATCCCTTTTATGGCATCTTCCGCATGCTCATAAGTAGCCACACATTCATAGCCGTCATTACCGTTTATAAGGACGGCAAGCATCTCACGTGTATCTTTCTGGTCTTCTATTACTGCTACCCGGATGGTCATATTAATTGAATAAAGGCAATTGTAAAAGTAGCCATGAAAAATAAGATACCTATTACACTAAAGTAGTATTTTCCCGGGCCGATAAATTTTCAAAAGGTATTGTTATACTAATTGTAGTATTATTTACAATGGATGTTAAAATAAATCGGCCACCTATCACTTCTATACGTTGCTTCATGTTACGCAACCCGTTACCGCTTCTTTTTAGATTCGCCGGGTCAAACCCTTTCCCGTTATCTGATATTGTTATGGTCAGGGAGTTGTTTGAAACAGCGAGAACAATTTTTATTTCAGTGGCTTCGGCATGCTTTATACAATTATTGATCGCTTCTTTCGTTGTCAGAAAAATATTACGCTGTGCATCCCTTGAGATACGCATTGCAGGAACCATATCCGGAAAATCAAGAGTAACCTTTAATGTCATGTGCTCCAGGTAGTCTGAGCAATATTCCCTCAGATGGACTACCAGTTGTTCCAATGTTGTATTTTCTGGATTTAGTACCCAGATAAGGTCACGCATATTATCAACCAACTCCCGCGATACGGTTGAAATATGCTGAATATCATTACTGATATTCGGATTGTCAACTGCTTTTTTCTGAGCCATATCGGCCATTAAAGATATTTTTGAAAGCCCTGAACTAAAAATTGTTCTCGCTGTTTCA
>Ga0206980_1104_pt1 | contig 10662 bp, 12 predicted proteins | sample Alteio_BWMinCont_20_FD_153494 | JGI IMG/M metagenome (GOLD analysis project Ga0206980, IMG submission 153494) | Enriched cells from forest soil in Barre Woods Harvard Forest LTER site, Petersham, Massachusetts, United States -... | ecosystem: Environmental > Terrestrial > Soil > Temperate forest >...
ACACCAATTTTTGTGCGACTTATGGAAGAGTTCTTTCAGCCTTATCTTTTCTTACGTAAGAAAATTACAAAGATCAAATTCATGGTAAGTGCACCAAATATAAAAGCACCGGCAATTATGGGAACAAAGGCCATTGGTGCTATGTTAATGGGTTGAGGGTGCAAAAAATTGGCAAGTAAGGTTAAAGCAATAATTCCTGTAGCTATTGTACCCGCAATCTTAATCTCGTTCGACTCCATATTCTCAATTAGTAATCATTGTATGGCAAAAATATCGTGCATTTGCCGATAATTGAGATTAGAATGAGTAGTTGGTGTGCCTGAATGAGTGGTTAGCAGGACAAAAACACCTGATTTTTGCCGCAAACTATATCAAATCTACTTAGTTTCAATGGTATAAGTTACCGCTAATGTAAAACACCCAATTGCAGGATTATAAATGTTAGATGGCTGGTATAAAGGCTTGGTATAAGTAAAAGCGGGTTCAATATCAAATTTACCCAGGGCCAAATCAAGCGTTAAAATCACATTATAATCGAGTGTGCCGAATGATGAATTGCTATTTGCTGCGGCACTTTTTTCTTTCGTTTTAATACCCTTTGCGGTGCTATCGGCAATTGCTGCATTTACATATTGAGTATAAAAATTGCGTGTTCCAAGGTCTACACTCACTTCCGGTTTAAATTTCAATGAGTTTTTAGCACCCAGTTTCCACTTAAACTTATAGGTCAAATCGGGTGTAAAGCTTATGTCGTTTGGCGAACTTGTTACTTTATTCTTTTCTTTATAAATATCATAATCAATAGTAAGCTTGGCTTTTAAGTGGTCGCCTATCCATTGCGAAACGTACGTCTCCAATGAATTGCTTAACGATGATCGTACCAGGTTAGGTGTGTTGGCCCCGAAAATATAATGGGTATAATTAAAGTCGAGTACCGTGTTATCGCTCAAATCTATACTCCAACCCGGATTAAAAGAAAAGGCATCGAAGCCTGATTTCTTCTTCGCTAATATATATTGCTCACCCAACTCTATATAGAATCCCTTAGGTGCCATATAGGTAAAGCTAGGTTCTAAATAAGGTATTTTAATATTGTTATGCAGGCCATGCTGTGCCTGATCGCTTGCATATTCAAGCCCGAAAATGAACATACGGTTTAAATCGTCATCGTCGTCGCTGCTATCTGCTTTTGCTGTATCAGCAGGCAGGGTAAAACAAACAACTTTGTTAGAAAAGTGTGCGGCGTGAACAGTGTTAACACATATAAATAACCCACCTAAAAACATCAGTATTTTCCTCCTCATAACCAAGTATTTAATCGTTTGTACTAAGATACTAAAAAACTATGGATGGGGTAATAAAAAGCCCCGCAATACTGCGGGGCTTTTTTAATGAATGTGCAGAAATTACTTTCCAGCTTTTGCTTTGTCTTTTCTGATTTCTTTGTTATCGTGTTGAACTTTCTTTTCGTCCTTCACGGCTTGCTTAGGATGGCCATTCTTTTCAGCGCGGTCTCTCTTAGCCACATCAGCAGCTTTCTTTTGTTCTTCTTTCTTTACACCGTCTTGTGCGTTAGCTGCGGTTGCGAAAGCAAATGATAATAAGATGGCTCCGGTTGCAATTACATTAGTTAGTTTCATGACAGTTTAAGTTTATTGTTATTTTATGATACAAACATACTACCCGAATATGAAGGAAGTATGAAGGATAAAGAATTACTTGAAAATTATTTAAGTGTTGATAATGATGACCAATGCAGGTTGCGGAATTTCCAGCCATCTGTGGTCTTCTCGGCCGTTCCGGTAAAATACCCCGCAGCATTAATATTCTTGTTGTCCTTATCTATCATAACCTCGCTATAGTTAGCAGATATAACCGCTAACGAAGGTGAAAGTGAATCGACGTATACATTGCTCCAGGTAAGCTTTATTTTCATAATGTTTATTGCAAGTACCTCCTTTACAAACCGTGTAGCCGAGTCATTATTCACAAATACCCGCTGTCCGTCGTTAGCCATAAAAAAGGCGGGCGTTTGCTCAAAGTAATTGAGCCATGCCGCTGGCCCAGCAACCGAAAGGTCGTTAGCTATATCAGCAGCCATTTTACGAACCTCTTTTTGAACACTTACATCTTTTGCCGGTTTACCTGCAACTTGAGGGTGATTGTTATTGGCGCATGAAGCGAACAACAACATTAACAATAACACTGATATTCTCATTCCAGTTAGTTTAATGTAAAGTTACTAAATAAAAAATCCCGCAATTCTGCGGGATTTTTTACAATGTATGATAAAATGCTTAGTTCCTTCTGTTGCCCATAATGCGAAGTAACGCAAGGAACAAGTTGATAAAATCCAGGTATAAACTTAATGCACCAAATATGGCCATTTTGCCAACAGTTGCATCGCCATTACTACCTACCTGTGCACCAATGTTCTTTATCTTTTGAACATCATAGGCAGTTAAGCCTGTGAATATAGCCACGCAAGCATAACTGATGATAATATTCATTCCTTCGCTATGCGTAAAGAAATTAACTATGGAAGCTATTATAACGCCAACCAATAACATCATTAATAGTGAACCGAATTTTGTAAGGTCGGTTGATGTAGTGTAACCCAATACCGCCATTAGGCCAAACATAGCCGCTGTTATAAAGAACACTGTATATATAGATGATGCCATATAAACGAAGAATATAACACTAAGGCTCATACCCGTCAGCAGTGAATAAGCTATAAATGCACCAGCCATTGCTCCGTATGAAAGCTTGTTGAAGCCTGCACCCATTAAAAGCACTAACCCAAGCGGGGCGAACATAGCAATGTAACCTATGGTGGTCATACCTACTCCGCCGGTTGGCCTAACTGAATACATTATTGAAGTAAGGCTGGCATCGGTAGCGAACAAATAAGATGTTAAGCCTGTAATTACAAGGCCTAAAAACATCCACGAAAACACTCTGGAAACAAATGTTTTAGAAGCCACTTCAGAACTAACCGACTGTACTTCTAAAGGATCTTGAAAATTTGAATTCTGATTATTCATAATCTGTATTTATGGTTAAAATTAACTATGCAAATATAAGCTATTTTGTGCCATGCCTATTGTTAAAAATGCTTAACACACTGAACACGGCTATATAATAAGACGTATATACTTTTGAAATACTTCTTTATCAATACATAATCAACTCCTACCCGTAACATCCTCATATTCAGAAGATGTGAGAAGGGGCAATTCTACCGAGAAATATGCAGAGGTTTTAGAAACAATAACTTTTTTTGAAGTTAAAAGCTGGTATCGCTGCTCAATACTTTTTAAGCCATGTTTATTTGAAAGAGCACTGCTGTTTTTTAGCTGAAGTTGATTTTTCACCACTAATGAACCTTTGTCAGTTGTAATTATTTCAATCCATAAAGGTTTATCTGCGGAAACAATATTATGTTTTGTAATGTTTTCAAACAATAACTGAAGTGAATAAGTAGCAATAAAATGGTTTCTATAGGCTTCATCAATGTTCCACTTTATCCTCATATTATCACCAAACCTTATTTTCAAAATATGAATATATCTGTAGGCTTGTTTTAGTTCTTCTTCAAGCAAAGTAAACTCTGTGTTTCTAAATTGAAGAGAGTATCTATAGTATTTTGATAGTTCAGTAACAAATTCAGGAGCATCATCAGATTTTGCCTCTACAAGATGTGTTAAGGTATTAAGGTTGTTAAACAAAAAATGAGGGTCCATCTGGGCTTTTAGCTCTCGCAACTCCATTGTAACAACTTGTTTGTTTATTTCAGCCAGGTTTGCCCTTTGCCGTTGCCTGTAACCACCAATAATAAAAAACGCAAGTATTATAATTAAAATAAAACCGCCGATAAAGGAGAAAAGAATTACAGCCTGTTTTTTTCGCTCCTGTGTGGCTATCGCGTCCCTTTTATCTAATTCAGCTTTTTCAGCGGCATCTTTTTTGTCGAGCTCGTAAGTCATCTCTTTATTTGCCAAGGCCCTATTTTTTTCAATAGTAAACAATGAGTCTTTTAATTTCATTGCCTTTTTATAGTATACCATTGCCAGCTTATAGCGCCCTGTGGTATCATACAGTTTAGAAATATTTTCTTCTTCACGCCTTAACTCATACTGATCATTAATGGTACTATCAATTACAATAGATCTTTTTAAATATTCTTCTGCTTCTTTAAACTTACCGGTTTGAGTATAAAGTGTACCTATATCGCCTAACCAAAGCGCTATTGAAGGCCTGTCACCAACTTTTTTGGCAAAATCTAATGCCTTCATATAATAATCTAGCGCCTTAGCCTTATCGTGTTGGTCTTTATATATATTTGCAATATTACCAAGGGTTGATGAAAGATTACCTGTATCCCCCATTTCTTCATATATTTTTAACGCCTTTGAATAAGAATCAAATGCAATTTTATATAATGAATCACGCTTAGAAATATTATGCGTTGAGTTAGATTCAGCCGAATTACGAACAAATATCTTGTTTACTGATTTTGATTCAAGTGCCTGATGGTAATAAACATTACCAAGGCTGACACAACTACCGGCAATGGTACCCTTGCTATTAATTTCCTCCCCTATTTTAAATGCTTTACGGTAATAATCGAGTGCTTTGGGATAATTGCTTTGAAATTTATAGACATCTCCAATTGCTATAAGGTCAGCTGCTGTATTGGATTTCTCACCTATTTCTTCATCAATTTTTAATGCCTTAATGTCATAATCAAGTGCATTAATATAGTTGCCTTGATTAATATACACATTACTAATACCTGTTAAACAGTTGGAAATACCGGATTTATCTTCCATCTCTTCATTTATTTTCAACGCCTTCATTTCATATTCCAGTGCATTTACATAATCACCCTGTATACAATATAAATTACCAATACTGGAAAAATTAAATGCAACGTCATCTTTGTCAGCCGTTTCTTCATTTATTTTTAATGCTTTTTGGTAAAAATCCAATGCTTTAGCGTAGTTGCCTTGTACTTTATAAATACTTGCAATTTTTGAAAGATTACTTGCTATACGGTGTTGATTTTTTAATTCTTCGTTTATTTTTAAGGCTTTTAAATAACAATCTAATGCTTTTGCATTCTCACCCAAACAATAATAAATAACGCCCATATTACTTGTACTAACAACAACTCCATTTTTATCACCAATTTCCTCAAACATTTTTAACGCCGTCATCACATACTCAAGTGCCTTCGGGTAATTACTCTGATGCATATAAATAGCACCAATATTACCTGTATTACCCGCAATTTCCTTTTTGTTTCCAATTTCTTCACTTATTTTCAGCGCTGTTGAATGACATTCTAACGCAATAGAATACTGCCCTCTGTCTTTATAAATAATCCCTTCATTTCTGAGAGCTGCCGCAATACCTTTTTTAAATCCAATACTCTCTGCCAAAGCTTGTGCATTCTTCGCACAAACCAACGAAGAGTCGTACTTACTTACATCTTCCAGTTGATCACTTAATCCGTTAAGTGTATTCACTTTATTGGAATCTTCTTTCTCAGTTTTTGCAATATGCAATAGCGAATCAATTATATGGTTCTGCCCATTAGTCTGCAAGTAATTAGCAAAAAGAAGTAGTATGAGTAGTGGCCAGTTTTTCATTGTTTTGTAAAGATATAAATCATAAGATATCTGGTTCTTAAATCCCATGCTGTAAATAATACGTATTTTCAAACTCTGATTGAAAACAAAAATTGCTATTATAGGAGGAGGTTCTGCAAGTTTAATGCTTGCTACACGGCTTGATGAAACCAAGTATGAAATAACTATTTACGAAAAGAACAAAGCCCTTGGCCGTAAGTTTTTGGTTGCCGGCGATGGAGGCCTAAACCTAACACATTCCGAACCTTTAGAGGAATTCTATAAACGATATACACCAACATCGTTTATAGAACCAATTCTTCGCACATTTTCAAATACCGATTTCAGAGCTTGGCTTGTTTCTATTGGTGTACCAACTTTTATTGGTACCAGTAAACGCGTATTCCCTGAAAAAGGAATCAAACCGATAGAAGTGCTTAATGCAATTATTAAGGTATTGAAGCATAAAAATGTGAAACTGGTTACTGATTATAATTGGCACGGTGAAGAAATGAATTCAGACATAACCATATTTGCTTTGGGCGGTTCAAGTTGGAAAGTAACCGGATCTGACGGAAGTTGGACAGATTTTTTTAAAGGCAAAGGAATTGAAATTGTTCCTTTTCAGGCATCTAACTGTGTTTTTAAAGTAGATTGGCCTGAAAGCTTCACTGCAATTGCTGCGGGCTTGCCACTCAAGAACATTTCAATTACAGCCCTCGATGCTACTAAAAAAGGAGAAGCTGTAATAACTGAATTCGGTATTGAAGGTGGCGCTATATATGCCTTAAGTAAACAGATCCGTCAACAGCTTAATGAAGGTAAGCAAGCTGTATGTTATATTGATCTGAAACCGACGTTGAGTATAGAAGATCTGATCACTGCTTTAAAAAGCAAGCCATCAAACAGTTCCATGTCTAAGTATTTAGAAAGTACTATTCATCTTTCTAAAGCCCAGTTGGCTTTACTTAAAAACCAAACCACACAAGAAGACTTTTTTAATAACGAAATATTGACAAAAAAGATAAAAGCCTTGCCTTTACATATAACTGGTCTTGGGCCAATAGATGAGGCTATATCAACAACGGGTGGAATAGCACTTAATGAAATTGACAATAACTTTCAATTTAAAAAATGGCCGGCGCATTATGCCATTGGCGAAATGCTCGATTGGGATGCTCCTACAGGTGGTTATTTATTACAGGCTTGTTTTAGCATGGGTTATAAACTGGCTGAGCATTTGAATACATTATAGCATTAATTTTGCAGCATGAATATAACACCAACTATACTTTTCAGGCTCACCTATCAGCACGAAGCCATTAACGGAATAATTGCCAACGTTAGCAAAACCCGCTTGCATTATTTCCCTGCGCCCGGCAAATGGAGTATACATGATAATATTGTGCATCTGGCAAAATATCAGCCTATATTTATTGAGCGACTGCACAAAATATTAAAAGAGAACACCCCTGAGTTTGGCCGTTATAGAGCTGAAGATGATGTTGAGTTTGAAACATGGCGCACATGGGACACTGTGAAACTACTCGAGCGTATAAAACATGATCGTGCCAAGATAGTTGACCTGGCAACCGGCCTGGATGAAAACCAGATCATGCGCATTGGCATACATAAAAAATTTGGTGAGCTAAGCATGGAAATGTGGCTGGAATTCTTTTTACTCCACGAGGCACACCATATTTACACCATGTTCCAACTGGCGAACGACTTGGATATTAAAACCGCATAGCCTTAAAACATTACCTTTGAATTAAGGAATGGATACAGGTAAAAAAATTCAGTATTTAGAAGGGATTAGAGGCGTAGCTGCCATGATGGTGGTAATGCACCACTTCCTGCTTGCATTTTTTCCTTCTTATTATTTTGGTGGCGACCCTGCCACTGCACACCTGCCCCATCAGTTAGAATTGAGGTACTGGCAAAACCCTTTAAGCGTATTTACTAATGGTGAGTTTATGGTGGCACTGTTTTTTGTTCTGAGCGGTTATGTACTAAGCCGCTCCTACTTTCAAAAACCACAAATAGAAACACTTGTATCAGGTGCCTCTCGCCGGTTCCTACGTCTGTATATTCCTTTAGCTGTTGCACTTATATTGGCGTTTATTGCACTTCGCTGCAACTTTGGGCTAATACCAAAAACAGTCGACTATACCCACTCTAGCTGGCTTACCGGAACTGCACTTGGAGACAGGACCATAAAATCCTTTTTGCCCCACTTATTGTATAACACCATGTTTAATGTAGATAATGTATATGTCACATCTTCCTGGACAATTTCATTAGAACTGTATGGTTCAATAATGGTATTCGCTTTACTGGCACTTACCCACAGAACAAGTGGTAAATGGTTTTTCTTTATAACAACAGGCCTGGTGGCTTATTTTTTGTTTAACGATTTTTACATGGCATTTATAATTGGCATTTTCCTTAATTATTTAGAGCGCATTCCTTTAGAGAAGATAAGACTTCGTTGGTTGATTGTTTCTGTTTTATTAATTGCAGGGCTTTTTATGGGCGGGTTCCCTACCTGGCAATTTTGTCCCGACAAAGAGACTTTTTACAAATTCGCTACAGCACCCATATTTGCAAACAATACAAATACCATTCATTTTATTGGTGCTGCATTGGTTATAATGGCGGCCATGTTATCTAAAACATTTCAAAAGATCTTTTCGGGTAAGTTATTTGTTTTCCTTGGCGACATATCTTTTTCAGCCTATCTCATTCACCCCATTATAGTTACTACACTTTCGTTATGGGTGTTTTTAACCACGGTTCACGCAACACACAAATACAGCTTATCCGTATTGGTTAGCTTAATAGTAACCATTGCAGCTACACTTATTATGGGCAAAATAATGACAGTATTTGTCGATAAACCCGGAGTGCGGTTTTCGAAATACTTTTATAACCGCTTCTTTAAATCTAAAGAAGAGTCGCTGGCTTAGTGTATCTGCTTTTTAGTACGGCTTTCCCAATACTCAGGGCCGTAGTCAATAAATATTTCTTCGCCTGCTTTAATGTCTTTATAAGCGTAATAGATAAAACGATTCTTCTTTACGTTAGTTTGCCAGTCGGCGTTTGGGTTTGGCGATGAATTATAAATAGCACCTGAACCAAATACTACTGCCGCCTTGGATTTAGCATCGTCCATATCTTTAGTCCAGCCAAAAATATATTCCTGCAATAAGCGTGGAATACGATGCCAGTCACCTTTTAAAAGAATGAACGGATCTTCTTCCAATACCTCGTTCTCTTTAATTGCTTTTTTAGCAAACACCCCTACTCCATGTAATTTCGACATGCGCAGTTCTAACTTAGGATTGCGGTAAAATATTTTCGGGTTATAACCTTCAGGATAAATAAGCTTTCTTGCCATACTGATATAATATATCTATTAAATTAAATATTGTTTTTATTAACCCTGCCATTTATGGCAGGGATCATAATGACTCATTTTTTTTCGGCTTTAGCCATGACTAATTAAACTTATACTTCTTAATAAACGTTTCGTATTCTTCTGTAAAAGTAATTTTTCTGTGATGTTCTGTTTGATTATTAATATACTGTCTCACTTTTTCAACTTGTGATTCACTTACTGAAACTGCAAAATAATCTACAGCCCATTCCAATCCTCCAGTTAAAATATTGTTTTTATTAGCCCATCTCGACGACTCCCCTTTTATCAATTGCATTGTTTCTGAAATTGATTTGTCAGCATTCAGGGCTATCAAACAATGTACATGATCAGTATAACCATTGATCAAATCTATATAAATGCCCTTTTGTTTGGCGTTTTCTTTAATATGTGAAAACAACACTTCTCTGATTTGTTCGGTTAAATACGGTTGTCTATTCTTTGTACCCCAAACCGCATGAACCCAATTCCTGACGTATGACATTTTATTCAGGGCTAAAGCCCAAATTACTTAATCTACTTATTCCCCGTGCTAAAGCACGGGGTTATTTTAACTATTGATTTTGTTCAACCCAGCTCTTTGCTTTAGCCAGTGCATTGTTAATACCTTCTATATGTGTTCCGCCGGCAGTTGCATAAAACGCTTGCCCGCCGCCGCCACCTTGTATTTCTTTACTAAACTCACGTATCAATGCCGATGCGTTCCAGTTCTTTTCTTTGGTCAGGTTATCGGACATTGCCAAGAACAAATTGGCTTTACCATTTATTTCAGCGCCTAATAACATGAACAAGTTCGGCACTTCGCCTTTTAACTGAAAGCAAATATCCTTAGCCACATCAGCCGATAGTATATCTACTTTTTGGCCAATGAAAACTGTTTTTGCCTATATCTTGTTTTAAGCCCATCAACTCTCCCTTAATCTGCTTGCCTTGTTCACGCGATAGCTTCTCTACCTGCCTGCCTAATTCGGCAGCTTGCAATTGAAGGTCTTGTATTCCCTTTACTAAGTTCTTCGGATTCTTCAATGCTTCCGATGCTTGCCTGAATGTTTCTAACTGGGTGTTAATATAGTTCTGTGCACCAAGGGCAGTTACTGCTTCAATACGCCTTATACCAGCAGACACAGCGCTTTCTGATAATATTTTAAAGAACCCAATTTGCCCGGTAGCTTTAACGTGTGTACCACCGCATAACTCTATAGAATAGTTTTTATCGATAGTTACTACACGAACATGGTCGCCATATTTCTCACCGAATAAAGCCATAGCACCCAGTTTGCGTGCATCTTCAATACCCATTACTTCAGTTTGGCAAACAATGTTCTCGCGTATCTTTTGGTTCACTAACGATTCGATATCGCGTATCTCTTCGTCTGTAATTTTACTGAAATGTGAAAAGTCGAAACGCAGATGATCAGGGCTAACTAGTGAACCACGTTGCTCCACATGCTTACCCAATATCTTACGCAATGCGGCATGTAATAAGTGTGTTGCAGAATGGTTATCGGCAGTGTATAACCTTCGCTCAGGGTTAACTATAGCTTTGAATGACTGTTTTATATAATGTGGATAATCTTCTGCAAAATG
>Ga0206980_1106_pt1 | contig 10650 bp, 12 predicted proteins | sample Alteio_BWMinCont_20_FD_153494 | JGI IMG/M metagenome (GOLD analysis project Ga0206980, IMG submission 153494) | Enriched cells from forest soil in Barre Woods Harvard Forest LTER site, Petersham, Massachusetts, United States -... | ecosystem: Environmental > Terrestrial > Soil > Temperate forest >...
GCACTGTGCGCATATAATACGCTCCCTGCAAGTTCACATCCAGAATATGCCTCAGGTAAGCCTGCTCTATCACCTGCGGCATGATGCAGTAGTATCCATTCTCCAGGTTTATATAATCGGGTTTGAGTTTATAACCACCCCGTAGCTGCTTCCAGAAATCATCATCAGCAGCCACAGCCTCCGCAGGCAGGTGCGCTACTGCATCCACCATTTTACTGAGTGCCCTGAAGCTTACGAGGCTGCCGAGGCCCAGCATGGTGCTGCTTTTGAGGAAGGTGCGTTTGTTCATATCAAAGCTATTTCACCAAAAACAAAGCTGCTGATGGTGTGCCATATGATCAACATTACCGGGCAGATATTGCCGGTGCGGAAGATATGCGATATGGCACATAGTAAGAATGTAAAGGTGATGGTGGATGGTGCGCATGCATTCGCGCACCTGGATTTTAAAATACCCGAGCTGCATTGCGATTATTACGGCACCAGCCTGCACAAGTGGCTGAGCGTGCCTATAGGGGCGGGTATGCTATATGTGAAGAAGGAAAATATCGACAAACAATGGCCAATATTTGCCGAGGGGGGAAAGAAGGATGATGATATACTTAGGCTGAACCATACAGGAACACATCCGCCGGCAACTGACCTTACCATTGCCGATGCGATCGAATTTTACCAGAAAATAGGCGCGGAGCGAAAAGAGGCGCGACTGCGGTACCTGCAAAATTACTGGATGGACAAGGTGCGTCATATGCGGCACTTAGTGATCAACACACCATCGGACAAAAAGCGGTCGTGCGCGATAGCTAATGTGGGTGTAAAAGATTTGAAGCCGGGCGACATGGCGAAAGTGTTGCTGGATAAGTATAAGATATATACGGTGGCTATTGATAGCGCCGGGGTGCATGGATGCCGGATAACGCCGAATGTGTTTACCACTACGGGTGAACTGGATGCGCTGGTGAGTGCGCTGGGAGAAATGAGGAGTTAATTTGAAAATCCCGAAGGATCGGGACAAGTTGTGCTGATTTGATCCCGATATTTATCGGGAGAAAATGGGAGTAACTTGAAAATGCGTGCGTGTGGTAGATTGCCGGACCGGTGCTGATATTTTTAGTGAGTTCTTTTGAAAGGAAATATTATTTACTGCATAAATAACTTACCTCATGGAAAAGCGTTTTTATAATTGCCATGCGCATTGCTTTACGTACGATCATGTGCCGAAATATTTTCTAACACGATGGATCGCCATTTCGTGGTTATTGCACAGGCGGTGGTTGCGGAACTTTATACAGCATACTGCGGTGACGGGGAATTTTGGTTTTCTTGGCAGCATAATTATGTCCTTTGTAACACTATTATTTGGCTTAAAAAAAGAGAAGGCGATCAGGTACCTGAACTTTATAAAATACGGGGACCGGAAGGCGCAGGATGGTGTGATAACAAGTATGCGGCGTTACTATCCTACACATACCGGTTATGTATTCCTGACGATGGACATGGAGTATATGGGTGCAGGAACGCCGGATACCGATTTCGAAAAACAACTGAAACAACTTGAAGGCGTGAAGCGGAACCCGCACCTGGCAGATATAGTGTACCCATTCGTATTTTGCGACCCCCGGAGGCTGCAGCCGGAACACCCACGTGAGCAAGCCGTTATAACGAATTTTAAAGGGAAGATATTCCAGGATGAGATGGTGAGCCTTCTTTCGAAAGGGTATTACCAGGGCATTAAACTTTATCCTGCCCTGGGGTATTTCCCGTTTGATAAACGTATGCGGCCCGCCTATGATCTTGCAGTTGAAAACTGCATTCCGCTGACAACACATTGCACTATAGGAGCGGTACATTTTAAATACAAACTTGATGAGCAGGAACGTTTTCATCCATTCCTGGGGACCTATCTCCCTGATGAAAAACAGGCCGTCTATCAAAAGTACTTTACCCATCCGCTCAATTTTGAGTGCCTGCTTAATCATGAATTACTGAAAAGATATTGGGGCGATGATGCACCTGATTATACAAACATGAAGATATGCCTCGGGCATTGGGGACCCGGTGAAGACTGGCATAATTACCTGGGGAATGCGTGGGTGGAAACATCATTCCGTAAGAAGCACGCTGCGTGGCCTTCCCTTGAACTGGACAACTGGCATATCAATAATGAAAAGACAGTCAACAATTTCAGCTGGTTTACCATTATCTGTGACCTGATGCGCAAATACCCTAATGTGTACACTGATATCAGTTACACACTGAATGATAAAACACTGTTGCCCTTGCTGAAAATGATACTTGAGTCTGACCAGAAAATAAAGGAGCGGGTATTGTTTGGCACTGATTTCTATCTCGTTAGCAAAGATATATCTGAAAGAGAGTTTGCAATAAATGTAAGATCGTATCTTGGTAATGACCTGTTCAACCAGATCGCAATAACTAACGCCGAAAGGTTTTTGAATAATAAATTCAGTACGGTGAGAAATAATTTCTGGCCACCGGCTAAAGTTGACCCGCTTCCAAATGCCAGGCTCTGCGAATAGTTTAGATTGTAGTAGCAGAATTATCTGTGTATTCTGAAATGATATTTTTTTGTATTCCCGTTATTTGTTTATAGATCGTATTTTTGCTAATAATGAAATTTCTATGGCAATAGGACCGGACTCAATGTGTACTTATGTGATTTCGATGCTTGATAGCGGAATGAAGCGGGAGCAAATTGAAATTCATTTGCGTGAAAACGGGCATGATGAAAAATTTGTAAAGGACCTGTTGACCGAATCAATAAGGCTGCGGCATGCAAAACGCCGTTCGCAAGGGCTTGTGCTTATTTTAAGCGGCGCCTTCATTTGCCTGCTGAGTTTTGCGCTTACTATTACTTCCACCTTTACGCAAGGTAACTTTGCCTTTGTTCTTTACGGATTGACCGGCATAGGCATTATTGCTGTATTTGCGGGGTTTATGAAGGTGTTTGGATAAGTTAGCCCATTTAATTTCCTCATAAAATGATGTGAGGATAGTAATTGAAGGATTTGTTTTCTTCTTTCCTTAGTTTTACCATGGTATATGAATGTTGAGTCAGTATATATTCCGGTAGGAACAGAAAAGCTGCACTGCCTGAAATGGGGCAGGGGTAAGCGTTTGCTGCTGGCATTTCATGGGTATGGCGATGATGCGGGGATATTCAGCCCGTTGCAAGGATTGCTTGATGATGTGTATACTATCCTATCAATAGACCTGCCCCATCATGGCAAGAGCAAATGGCCCGATGATGTGTTGCTGGAAACAGTTGACCTTGTTGGTTTCGTTGAGACATTGAAGAGTACATACAACGTAGGTAAGGTATCACTCATAGGATATAGCCTCGGCGGGAGGGTTTGTCTGTCCATCATTGAAAAGATCCCTGAAAGCATAGATAAGGTGGTATTGATGGCTACGGACGGGCTGACCATAAACCTTTATTATTACTTTTTCATGCAGACATTTATCGGGAAAAAGTTATTCCGCGGCATGCTTCAGAAACCGGGGTTTTATTTAAAAGCCATGGGGTGGCTCCGGAAGATGAACTTCGTTGATCCTTCGAGGTATAAATTCGCGATGCATTTTTTGCAGACAGAGGAAAACCGGAATTTCCTGATGAAGGTATGGCCGGGTATGAGTGACCTTGTACCTTCGCCTTCAAAATTAAAGTCAGTTATCCGGAAGCACCATATCCCGGTATCTATATTTATGGGTGCACATGATAAAATAATATCGTTGTCACAGGTGAAGAAGTTTAGCAGGGGGCTTGGCTCCGTACAGTTGCATATATTGGAAAAGGGACACAGAGTATTTGATCACGAAAATGCGCAGCAGATAGCCGCGCACCTTGTTTAATAATGCCGGCCATAATTATTTGCCTGTTGCTCACATCGGGATATATGCTGCTAATGCTGGCATACAGATGGGGGTGGGCAAGACAGAAAGAGTTTGCAGTGTCGCCGGGCTACAAGCCAAACACCTTTATTTCGGTGATCATACCCGCGAGGAATGAAAGCAGTAATATAGGTGCGTGTATAAATGCGATCCTGGCACAAAAATATCCAAATACGCTTTTTGAGATCATTGTTGTTGATGACCATTCTACTGATGGTACCGCAGATGTGGTCAATGAGTATGCAGCGGGAAATGTGCGCTGCATCAGCCTTGCAGAGCATATAGATGTAGATAAAAAAATCGTGGCTTACAAAAAGGCGGCGATAGCAGCGGGTATTGCACAGAGCAAAGGAGCGCTTATTGTAACTACCGATGCGGACTGCGTGGCGACAGATACCTGGTTGCTGCATATTGCGGCTATCTATGAAAAAGAAAAGCCACTGATGATAGTGGCGCCTGTAACTTATTCATCTGATAAAAGTATAGTGCAGGTATTCCAGCTTATTGATTTTATGAGTATGCAGGGTATTACAGCGGCAGCGCATTACCTTAAGCTGGGGAATATGAGCAATGGCGCCAACCTGGCATTCAGTAAAAAAGCTTTTGAAGAAGTGAGCGGCTATGAAGGTATTGACCACCTGGCATCGGGTGATGACCTGTTGCTGATGATGAAAGTGAACAGGTCATCGCCGGGGCGGATAGCTTATCTTAAATCGGCCAATGCTATTGTTACTACTACCCCGCAGCCCGACTGGGGCAGCTTCCTGCAGCAGCGGATCAGGTGGGCGTCGAAATCAGGGAAATATAATGATACCCGGTTAACGCTTATTTTACTTCTTGTTTACCTTTTTAATTTTTCTTTTCTTGTACTGATCATTGCAGGCATATTTAACCCTTTGTTCTTTTGTGTTGCAGGAGGCATGTTAGTGCTGAAGATGATCTTTGAGTTTTTGTTTGTTGTTCCGGTGTCCATGTTTTTCCATAAGCAATGGGCATTGCCTTACTTTTTTTTGCTGCAGCCGCTGCATATTCTTTACATAGCGCTTGCGGGGTTCCTGGGGTTTTTTGGTGGGTATGAGTGGAAGGGGAGAAAAGTAAAATAATGGCTGAATGGCTGAATTTTAAGTTGAAGTATGCAAATTACATAGCGTCTAATAATTGATTTCACAAACGGTTTTCAATTCGGTATTGGGTTTTAGAAAATGAGAAAACATTTTCCAGAAAGACGCTTTTCGTTCTTTTAGTGTTTTTAGAAATCTATTGTGAGTGATTTTCTTTCTCATATACCACCAAGCTCGCTCGACAGCATTGAGATCGGGACTATATGGAGGCAGAAAGAATAGTTCCAGTTTGAGGTGCTTCTCTAACCAGTTCTTTATCCGGTTGGCATGATGATAGGCTACATTGTCTAACACCACAATGATTTTGGAGACACTTTTATAGGCTCGCAGTACTTTCTTCAAGTGCTTTTTAAAAGTGCCACTATTACCCTTTTGGGCAAATGTCACCGTTATCTGACCTGTATCATAGTTGAGGCTGCCGAAAGCAGTTTGCCTTTCACGCTTTCTCTGCTTGCAGGGCACCTGCGGTTGCTGCCCTTTAGCCGACCATTGGTATCCAATGGTAGCTGTATTGGACAGCGAGAACTCATCCTCATAAAGCAAAACAGTATCAGGCTTTTCTTCGAGCAGTTTTTTTTAAAGCCTCTTTAAAGGCTTCTTGCTGCGCAGCATTTGTTTCCGGGAAAATCCCTTTCCCCCTCTGATAACTGAAGCCTAAAGATTTAATGATATTGTATATCTGCGCCTTTTTGTAATTAATGTTGTATTCCTTTTCTATCCATTCGATTAGCATAGGCCCCGTCCAGGTTGCGCTATTATATCCATATCCTTCAGGACTTTCTTTTAGCAATGAACCAATACGGGTGCGTTGCCCTTCTGTGAGACGGGGCGTTCTCCCCCTACCTTCTTTATCCCTTAACCCTTCGATTCCATCTTCCTCAAAACGATGTACCCAATTAGTAATTTGTTTAAAGCTTGTGTTATACAATTCTTCAAGCTTTCTGCTAGGTTGTCCAAGAGCTACCTGGTAAACGGCATACAGACGAATTCCTATTGTATAGCGCTCGTCGTCTCTAAACATCGCCCTGATCTGAGCAGGGCTATAATTGCTCACTTTTAGTACTGGTCTTGCCATAGTTGTAAATTTATATGGCAAAGATACTATATAATTGTGTAATTATTTAATGGACTTTATGTAATCTATCCAAGCATTAAAAACACTGCCGGTGTTTTGCCTAAGGCGGGTTTATTCTTTTCCCATTCAGCTACTGTTTTAGTTTTAATAAAAGCACCGGGGGCTGTTATGTTCTGGGCAATACAGATTCGGGTTTTCGGTGCGCAGTTTTGCAGCAGGTCTGTAAGGATGCTGTCGTTGCGGTAAGGGGTTTCTATAAATAATTGTGTCTGGTTTTCTTTTATGGAGCGGGCTTCGAGTTCTTTGATGCGCTTGCCACGCATAGGTTCTTTAACGGGCAGGTAGCCATTAAACGAAAAACTTTGCCCGTTAAGACCTGATGCCATTAGCGCGAGTATGAGTGAATTAGGGCCTGTCAATGGTATGACCTTTGCACCCAACTGGTGCGCAATAGCAACAAGGTCGGCGCCGGGGTCGGCAATGCCGGGGCAGCCAGCTTCACTGAGTAACCCGATAGTGAGGCCTTCTTTCAACCAGGTTTTCAACAATGGTATATCCGGGCCGGCGTGTTTGTCAATTTCCGAGAAATGAATATCCTCAAGAGCTAATGTCGGATGCAATGACCTGATGAACCTACGGGCAGTACGGACGCTCTCTGCAAAGTAATGGGTGATGAGTGATGTGTGGTAAGTTATTTCAGCCGGTAAAGTTTGTAATGCATCCTCTGCTATAGGGATGGGTACCAGGTAAAGAGTGCCGTTGGTTGAGTCGTTAGTCATAAGTCGCTGGTCGTTAGTCAAAAGTTAGGTAAAAATAGTGAATAGTATTGTGGTAAAGCAGGTTTCCGTATTTAGATAAAGGCTTCTTATTTTTGCCGCGTATGATATTACCTGAATCGTTTTATGCCCGCAAAGATGTAGTGAAGATAGCACGGGAATTATTGGGGAAAGTATTGGTTACTGAATTTGATGGCATTTATACCGCAGGCATGATCGTGGAAACAGAAGCCTATGCGGGTATTACCGACAAGGCATCACATGCTTTTGGTGGCCGGCGTACAGGCAGAACAGAGGTTATGTATAGGCATGGTGGTGCGGCTTATGTGTATCTATGCTATGGAATTCATCACCTTTTTAACGTGGTTACCAATATCCGGGATACACCACATGCTATATTGATACGCGCTGTTGAACCGCTGGATGGAATTGATGCGATGCTGGCAAGAAGGGAAATGATAAAAATGAAACCTGTGCTAACCGCCGGGCCAGGCGCCATGAGCAAGGCGCTGGGTATCCATACCTCGCATACAGGGTTGTCGTTGCAAGGGCCGGACATATATATTGAGGACCGGGGAATTAAAGTGCTGAAAAAGGATATTATTGCAGCTACCCGCGTAGGAGTTGCGTATGCGATGGATGATGCGTTGCGGCCATACAGGTTTTATCTGAAAGACAATATTTATATAAGCCGGGGGAAAGGGATTTAATTTGATCCCGATATTAATCGGGAGAAAATTTGAAAATGGAAGGCGATAAGATGAGTTAAAAAAAAATAAACCGGCATTTAGCCGGTTTATAATATCAACTTCCTTTTTATTATTAATATAGTTTAGGACAAGACCAACTGTACTGGGGATTTTTCTCATGCTTATTGATCCTGCCGAAGTAAAGCAATGATATTTCGTAAGCGCCTGCACCACCTGTTGCTGGAGAGAAGCTGGAAACATTCACATCATAGCTAACCCCGAGGCGCATTTTAGACCATTCCAGGCCTATGTAAGGAGCCACAGCATCGCCGTACCTGTACCAGCCGCCAAGATAGAAGATCGTGTTTTTCTGGTAATCAGCATCGTGGCCGGGGTTAAGAACAAAACCAACTGCCGCGCCTATTAAAACCTCAGAAGCGGAAGCCTGTTCCTGGTAGAGTGCGCTGGCATATAAAACGGTGTTTTCATTCATATCGAAAGAGCCGCCGAGGTATGCTGTACTGCGGGAATGTATCTGGTGGTTGTCTGCCAGGAAGCTTTCTACCGGTTGTGTCATGTGATAATAGGAATAACCTGCATAGAAGGTAACATGGTCTTCAACCTTGCCGGAATACATGATACCGCCGTTAAAATCGGAATAGCCGACAGAAACCTTAGCAAACGACTCATGTGTCGCAATTGAGAAGGTACCAACTCCCGGGTCGAACATATCCCCAAATGTGAGTTTTTGGAAATCAATGCTTTTCTGCACATAGTTGCCCTGTATACCCAATGATATATGTTGCTGCCTGTCGTGCCCGAAAGCTTTATGGTAAGCTAATGAAAGGCCCGCCGTGGTATTCGTGAGGCTACCAGTGCCTGATTTGTCATATTCCAACATGATACCTATTCCAAGCGCATCGCCTTCAGGCAGCTTGCCCTTGAGGGTTGCTATATCAAAGGAGGCCGTGCCGGTCATATATGGGTTAGATGATACAGCTGACCACTGTGTACGGAAGTTTGAAGCGAACCTCAGATCTTCAGCAACCAGGCCGGTCATCGCCGGGTTCAATGTCATGGGCGATGTGAAATATTGAGTAAAGTGTACATCCTGAGCTATTGCCGACCCTGCCAACATCATCGTTACACTAACTCCCAGTAATAATTTCTTCATCTTTTTAGTCTTTTATATAAAACCAATAAAAAATTTCCAGCAAATTAAGAGAAATATTCCTTTTATACAAGACATAGGCAAATATTATTTTGGTTGGGTTGATAAATCATTTTTTACGCCAACCGGTTTAAAGTATGCTTTACCTATGAGAGAATTTTACAGGTTATCGTTTTTATTGAACGATTTACCGGCTTTAATATTGTTCTATCTAAGGCATAATTAAATTAAATTAATGCAAAATGTGACTCCAAAATAGCTTTAGTTATGAAAAAAAGGTATTTCAATTATGGCGCTAATCAATCAGCCCCATTTGTATGCCCTTTTTTACGAGGGAGGCTACATTTTTCACACCCAGTTTCATGAGCAGGCTAAGCCGATAACTGTCAATTGTGCGTTTGCTGACAAATAATTTATCAGCGATCTGCTGGCTGGTTAGGTCGGCGGCTATGTAATGCAATACGTCTTTTTCCCTTGGTGAGAGAACAGGGTTACCAGACATTCTTTTTTTTGCCTGCAAACTATCCTGTATCACTTTTTCTTTTAACACCGCATCCAGGTATTGCTCGCCACGGAATACCGTGCGTATAGCATCCAGCAAGATATTCTCCTGCGTCGTTTTTAAAATATAGCCGATGACGCCTTTGCGGAGCATATTCTTTATGTAATATACATTGTCCTGGTTGGTAAGGGCCAGTATTTTTATTTTGGGGTACCACTCATTTATCACTTCAGCCAGTTCATCCCCTGTTTGCCCCGGCATTTGTATATCCAGTAACAGTACATCGGGTTGCTTAACTGCAAGGCCTTTGAGCAGTTCCTTCCCATCAGTGTAACTTCCCGCGATCTCCATATCGCTGCTGTTGGAAATTATATGATGCACCCCGGTGATCACGAGTGGGTGGTCATCTGCAATGGCTATTTTTATTTTCATCTCACTAAGGTTATCTGGTTATCAAAACTAGTTATGTTCCGGTTATTCAGGTTTATCAGCAACGGGGGACTGGCGTGATATGGGTATATCAAAGCCGATTATTACGGAAGTTCCTTTACCTGGCCCTGATTCTATGGTCACATGCCCGTCTAAACTGCTAACCCTGGTTTGCAGATTATGGAGCCCTATGCCGTTTTTCATTTCATTTGTATTAAACCCGATCCCATCATCTTCTACAGTAATGGTCAAAGTATTTTCATTTACCAGCATTTGTACAAAGGCATGGCTTGCCCGCGCATGCTGCGTGATATTTTTGAGCAGTTCCTGTACTATCCGGTACACATTCAGTTTGAAATTCTCCGTGAGGTTATCAAATGAGCCGAATGACTGAAAATCTATTTGCAGTTTACCACCCTCCTGTACATTATTGCAATATGTACGTACGGCTTCAGGCAGGTTTTGTTTCAGCACTATGCACCATAAACATGAAGCGATAACTCAAATACCGGCATATAGTGAAGCTATGGAAATACTCAGTGAAATGGGTGATGAGATAAGGAAAACCGCGCATAATCTTATGCCGGAAGTATTGCTGAAACAAAACCTGCCTGATTAAGCCTTAAATTCAGATTAGCAAGGTTATTATAAATATTTACGCTGGTTGGTGAAATTAAAGAGTCAATTATTTTAAGCTCCATGAGCGCTTTATAGTAATATTCTGAAGCAACTGTATAGTCCCCCAAATAAAAATAAGACAGGCCGATATCGTTATAACAAATGGCCGAATCTTTTTTATTGGTTGATTTTTCACAATAAGGTAACGCCTGCATGAAATAGGTACGGCTTTGTACATACTTGCCTCCGTCCAGGTATAGGAACCCGATCTTTGTTAGTGCATTTACTGCACCATCTGCATATTTTGCATCTATACTTTTTTGAAGCGCCTGCTTAAATAGTTGCTCACGGCTATCG
>Ga0206980_1107_pt1 | contig 10491 bp, 8 predicted proteins | sample Alteio_BWMinCont_20_FD_153494 | JGI IMG/M metagenome (GOLD analysis project Ga0206980, IMG submission 153494) | Enriched cells from forest soil in Barre Woods Harvard Forest LTER site, Petersham, Massachusetts, United States -... | ecosystem: Environmental > Terrestrial > Soil > Temperate forest >...
TTGCAGCAATCGATGATGGCCCACCATTTGATTTCCCGAACCACTACACCTATTACTTTGATACTTTGTTCGACTTTAGAATTATTTCAAATAGACGACGACTAGCAATTGATATTCTTAAAGACTGGGCCAACATAACAGGAGATTCAAATATAAATGAGGTTGAAAAACTCAATTCGGAATCAAACTTTAGATTCCCACTAGTAAAACTCAATGAATTAGATGATTTCTGGTTAAAAGAAATGTATAAGAGGTTTAAAGAGGATAAGGAAGAATATTATGGAAGCATTACTCCCCTTTATTGGGAAACAATGCCCCAGTACGACCCTTTAAAAATCCATGCTGCGGTCCTTGAAAATGGAAGTTATATTACGTTTTATGGTATTTGGCTTATTGACCCAGATTCACCGTTTGTCAAAGGTGTTTTGGAATGTATCCTAGCAATCAGGAAAATTCTTATGCGTGACGGCAATAAACATGAAATTCATTCTGACGAAGTACAGAAAATTAGTTTGTTACCAAATGATATTGTTTTGAAGAGCCTTAAATTACTCGGCAGATTTGGTGAATTCATTCAAATATTTAGCACTGGAGGTAATCAGGTTGCTTTTCACATTGAACAGAATAAAGGGTTAGAAAGATTCAAATCATTCAAATCACTAGAAGCCATACTGAGAGAAAGGTTTCCAAATCTTGAAGATGAATTACCACTTTTCGATGATATTAGACGTATTGGGAATGAATATTTAATTGAATCACATAAGGAGTCTGATTTCAAGAGGCATCCATCATTTAAACCTCCGATTATTCTGAAAGATAGAGAGCTTGAAGCAGTAATGGGAGTTAAGGAATTAGCCAAGGACATTGCGGAAATTATAGACCAGCCTCCAACTGAACAGGACCAGATGATTGGAGTTTTTGGTAGATGGGGAAGAGGAAAGACTGTATTTATTTCAGAATTAAAGAACAGGCTTGAAAGTAGTAAAAAAATAAAGTACCATATATTAGAATATAGAGCATGGAAATATCAAGAGACACCAGCTTCGTGGGCATACCTATATGAGTTATTGGCTGATAAATACTATGATAAACCTAAGAACTTTATCTTGAAAGAGCTTTTCTCGAAAACAGGCTATTGGGTTTATTGGAAAAAGGTTCTTCGTTTAAACAGAGAACGTAATGGATTTGTTCCATTACTGAAGTTTATAGGTTCATTTTTACTTTCGGCCTCTATCTCCTATGGGTTACTCAAAAGAAGTGATATTTCAGCATGGATGGGGATTCCAGTCGTTGTGGTGACATGGTTGGCATTCCTTAGAAAGACAATACACCAATACGGGCATAACGCTCATGACCTGATTAAAAAATATGGGATAAAACACAGCTATAAAGATACGATGGGCCTTCAAGCCGAAATACAGAAAGAAATCATTAAGTTATTCAATACATGGATACCCAAAGATAAGAATGGTGAAAAGATTGCATTAATTGTTGAAGACATTGATAGATGCACCGAAGAAAAAATCTTACAGAATATAGATTCTTTGCGAGTGATGCTTGAAGACCCTGAGATTATCAATAGGCTGGTAATAATAACGGCAATAGACGATACCATTTTAAAAAGAGCCGTTAAAAGCAAATACGAAAAACTAAACGAAGGTGAAGAATACAAAAAGGAGTTGGACAAGATAGTTGCGGAATATCTTGATAAAGTATTTCTTATGGCAATTAAACTAGGCACCTTATCTACCAAGAACAAAGAAGAATTCCTTGAGGTATTATTAAAAAATCAAGTTGAAGAACTTGTAAAGGAAAGTACTGAGCCTAGTTCAGCAATAAAAGAAGAAGCTTGGTTTATATTTGGTATAGAAAATAGCCATCATGCTATTGTGGGTTCTAATTTCCGTAGTAATCGACCTGACTTAGATAGCTTAAAGGGTGAAGTAGCAAATAAGACTACTAACGGCATTACATTTAAAGAAATTTATGAATTAATTTTACCCGAAGGGAGAGTTGTAATGTTTCAAATACCTCCAGCTCCTAGAGGTCTTCCAATAGCTTGGGAAGGTCAATATTATGCTCGTAATGGAGAAGAATTAGCAGCACTTAATATTGAAAAATTTGAACGGATTCGTAATCAACCTACTCAAGTGGATTGGAGTGCACGTATCTGTGAAGATGCAACCATTGGAGATTTGGATTCAAATGCAATACTAAAAGCAAGAGAGAACTTTAAAGTAAAAAATGCTCGAATAGCTCCTGAGGTAGATACTTGGAATGATGTGGTCTTTCTGAATAGAGCAAAAATTACTATAAATGGGCAAATTACCAGAGCCGCTATAATCCTATTAGGAAAACCTGAATCGGAACATTTTATATCCCCTGGAATAACTCAAATTACATGGGTCTTAAAAGATAAAAACAACGTAGATAAGGACTACGAACATTTTACATGCCCTCTGATTTTAGCTGTTGACAAAGTATTTGCAAAAATCAGAAATCTTAAATACCGCTATATAAAAGATGGTTCTCTTTTCCCTGAAGAAGTTGACCAGTATGACCCATATAGCATTAAAGAAGCCTTGAGTAATTGCATTGCCCATCAAGATTATACTCTCGGTGGAAGGATTAGTATAACAGAAAATGATGATGGTTATTTAATCTTCGCTAATTGCGGTAATTTCCTTCCAGGTTCAATTGAGAATGTAATTAATAATGATGGCCCACCTGCATACTACCGTAATAAATTTCTTGCAGATGCGATGGTTGCTTTAAATATGATTGATACTATAGGTAGCGGTATCAGAAGAATGTTTGATTTGCAGCGAGCTAAATTCTTTCCTATGCCTGACTTTGACTTGACAGGTGGTATGGTTAAAGCAACACTTACTGGAAAAGTACTGGACCCTGAATATGCTCTGGCTTTAGCCAAAAATCCTACTTTATCATTGATGGATATTATCATGCTTGATAAACTACAAAAGAAAAAGGAATTGACAGATGAAGAAATTAGCCACCTTAAAGAATTGAAATTAATTGAAGGTAGGAAGCCGAGGTTTTATATTTCAGCAAAGGTAGCACAGACTATTGGACAAAAGGCTGAATACACCAAGCACAGGGCTTTTAATAAGCAATATTATTTTGATTTAATTGGGAAATGTATTGAAGAACATGGCTCTATAACAAGGCAAGATATAGATAAATTACTACTGGATAAGCTATCCGATTTATATACAAAGAAACAAGGGAAAGAGAAAATAAATAACTTAATTTCAGAGTTAAGGAAAAGTGGGAAGATAAAGAATGAGGGTAGCCTTAGGAAGCCTAAATGGGTATTTAATAAAGATTAGAAGTGTCTAGACGTTATTAATAAAGTTATTAACAAACTTGATATAACACACTGATAATGAGAACAGTAATTATTAATAGAATTTTGTCCAAAAAAGAAGTTATTAAATAATTGTATCAAAGTTTTGTACCAATTTCTTGTCAAGTAGAAGACCCTAAATAGCCCCCATTAAATGCCTTTACCAGACCCAACCGAAATCCGAAAGGCCAGAACCTTCCACGATAAGCTCGTCAAATACCTCGATGAATATGAGGATTACCTTTTGCATTCCAAGCTGTATGAAGCCCTATCATCGCATAGGGTTATAAACTATGAATTCATCAACTTCATATATAACCACCACCTGATTTCGGATTTCGACCAACTTACTATTCCTCTTGTCAACTCAAAGTTCTTGGCTTATTTCAAAAGAACCAATAAGCTGGAAATATCAAACCAAGAAATGAAAGCCGTATTGAATGGTTTCTTTGTGTTCCTATATGGAAAGCATAATATCAGAAACGAAAAGGTTATGAAAGCGTTAACCATTAAGAAGCCACTTACTTGATAAGCGTATACGGTATCATGAAGAAACTACTACTACTCTCAATATTGCTTTTCATCGCTTCACTTTCTATGGCCCAAAGCTTTTCAATTAGGGGCAATGTAAAGGACCATAACCAGTGTTTACATAAACCTATAATAGGAGCAATGGTCATGTTATCTAAAACAAACGATAACAGTCTGTATGTTGCTAAGACCGATTCCTTAGGTAATTATTATTTTGATTCTACGAAAATAAAAGCTAATATTTTGTATTTAGTATATGTTGATGCAATGGGGATTCGGGAGAGCTGTTGTGCATACGGAAGAAGCAAAAACGATACTATTTCAACTGTAGGTGTCAATTCTTCAAAGGTTTTTAATGTGGATTTTGAAATGGAAAACCACATGGATTACTTTGGTGGCCCCAAGATATTATTCGCCTATAAGGATAAGTCAATTAATGGGACAGGGAATGATATAATGTTTTGCGAGTTAATGCAGTTATTTAAAGACAACCCATCTCTTGGAATAGAATTAGATGGCCATTGCAGCCCAGATGAGCATTGTATTAATAAAAAGAAATTATCACTATTACGTGCCAATGCTTGTCGAGATTATTTAATATCTCAGGGTATTGATTTGGCACGGCTTAAAACAAAAGGATGGGGTTCTTCGCAACCGCAATATTCATCTGATGCTATATCTAAAATGAAAACCAAACAAGAGAAAGAAAAAGCTTATCAAGAAGACCGAAGGGTTGACATTAGGGTATTACAACTTGATTTTGTACCTAAGGGTGGTTATAGTCACCAAGATAGTTTACAGATAAAGAAGCTCAAAGATTTTGAAAATAGCTACAAAGGTGTCGAGCAACATTAGGTGTGATGATTACGCTTAAACACTACCGTTAGCTGGACCATTTTGTGGTGGCTGCGGTTGCTGCTGTGGTTTTTGTTGCTGCGGTTGCTGCTGTTGTGGTTTAGGTGTTCCATTCTGTGGCGGTCCATCTTCTTTTTTGATTTTGGTATTTTTTAGGAGATTGGCTTGCCTTGGGGTAATGCGGATTTTAGTCATAGGTTTCTTTTATAATAAATATCTGCCACGGGCCATTAGTTCAAGCCAATTGCAATTTCTTATTAGGGCCCCTATAAGCCATTTATTTTGCATTGGATGTGCCATGCGTCAATTGCCGTAAGATGGCTCGTCCATGCCCAGATAATGGGCCTTGTTGGGCATTTTCTTGCAAACGGTCCCAGTATTCACACACACATCTGATTTCATGGGCCTAAATCGGCCATTTTGGGACATAATCGCATTGTGTGGACCACCATCGATGTAGACGGGACGGGAGAGGCTGGACAGTTACGGTACGGAATGGTACGGTAAAACACCGACAATGGCAGTATCGTTTTAAAATTCAAGTTTCTATACCATTCGATAAAATTCCAGTTTTTTATCATTATTTTTAACAGGAAATTCTGATAAAGCCATGGAAGAACATCATATTACAAACCCCAAAACCAATTCATTTTATAAGGTTTGGAAAGATGACGATTTTGAGAATGCTAACCCTGTGGAACATTTTAGGGATTCTCAAATAAAGATTTGGAGTTCTTTGTTAAGAACCGATATGCTCTTGGAAATGAAGAAAAGGGGTATACCAGTAGACCTTGAGATTCTTGATAGAGTGGTTCTTAAAAAGACTTCGGATGAGTGGAATGGAAAATATAAAGAATACCTCAATACCCAATTACCAAAAGGATTCTTTGAAGCTTTAGTGAGCAGCTCAAAGAAGGAGCAGGTGAAAGCCCTAAAAGGACTTTCATTGACAAGTAGTGAGTTCATTGCCTTTATTATAAAAGCATATTTAAACTATGGTTATACTCTAAGCCAATATATTTCAACACACCACCATAACGGATTAGATAAGTCTGAACTTCCGCCATTTATTATAAAGGAGAAAGATAATAGCATTACTTCCATCGGTAAAACAAAATTAACCGATGGCCAACTAAAGCAAGCTATTGACCATTGGAAGGTAATCGTTGCCAAGTTTCTTGATAAAGATGCTAGATGGCATTGCTTCTTTCTTACTTATAAAAGCTTGAAGGGGGATGAAACTGCGTATAAAGGTGGTCAACCCCATTTACATTTCATATCGGATACTTGGGGCATTTCTCGTGAAGAGGTTGTATTGCAGCTAACCAGTAAGGATTATAAATTACCTGCTTTGCCCCATATTGATTTTGACATGGAGCGATAACCTATATTCTATTTGATAAAAATATAAAAAAATATTTTTTTGTTCTGGCCAATGCGAATACCTTTTCTCAATTTTACTCAACCCAATTTACTAACGGGGCGGTTTGGCATGGGCAAAAGCATCGAATTCTAAAATGACCTGAAAATTTATTTATCCATCAGAACTGCCATTACGGGTGCTTGAAAACCGCTTATGTAAGCCGAGTAACGGGAATTGATATTTTCACCTAATAGGTTTTTGGGTTGACCAGGGCCCCTATGGTAGGGTGGGACCAGCCAGTCCCATACCCGTAACTGTTTCCATAGAAGACTTCTTTATGGTTATACCGTCTGTATCTTAGTTGATTTCATCAATTAATTTTCTACCATTTTTACTGATTGAATAAAGAAATTCACCTACATCATTACTTACATGAGCTTTTACCCATCTTAAAGGTTTATCATTCCATAATTTTTGCATCTTTTCCATCGCTTCTTCTTCACTACTAAAAGTATTGGCTATCATGTAAGAATGACTTTCTTGATTAGTTTGATACTCAATACTGTAATTTAATTCTTCTTTGTTGTTTTCATTTGTTGTTTCCATTTCGTTTGTTGTTTTTAATTGTTTGTTATTTTTTTGTGCTTTATATTTAACCACTGTTTATGATTATACCGTCTCTAGCGGTTGCTTTTTGCGTTGCTCAAGTGTAATGAAGTTATCCTCTGTCAGGTCGCCAAAACCAATTCCTCTTTTATCAAGGTATCCGTAAAAGTCTTCCCAATTCAATTGATAAGAATCAGTTTGTTTCTCTTCCTTATCTAGCATAAAAAGAGTCAGGCGAGAGCCACCAATAGAACTCAGGTTGATGCCGTGAATATTTTCCCACAAGTCGTGACCGTCATCTTCCTTTGTTTTGATTTTCCACACTTTATCATCAACATAGAAGAATGTATCAAGTAATTCTTTACTCCATGAATAAACCAACTCGACTGTTAATTTCTCTTCCCCAAAGTCAGCACCTTCAAACCTCTTTAAAAAAGCAAGCTTCCTTGGGGTTAGGTACTCATTAACATCAAAGTCACCTTGAATTGATACGTTGTTGGCAGCTACCAGTGTTGGTGCTGTTTCATTCCTGATAACAGGGACCTCTACAGCTGGAGTTTCAATTGTCTTTATGTTATTCAATTCAGGAGTGGTTGCTTTTTGCTCTTGTTGGGATGTTGTTTTAACACCAGCCTTTTTCATCCTTTTAGCTACCACTGCTGGCCATCCTGATTCGGCTACTTTTTCCTTCTTCACAATTTGCATTGGCTTAAATCCAATATCAGAAAGGTATTTATCTGAATAAATATACCTGTCCATGTCTACCACCTCAACTTCTCTCAGATATTGGTCATGTGAACCATCATTATATGGTTGGGTGTTAATGTATCCATCACTCTCCAATTCTTGAAATGCGTCTTGAATTGTTTTGGGTTTACACTCGTAATCCTTTGCAAGTGCCTTGCTTGACTTATAATAGTGCTGACCTTGAATTTTAAAAGAAATTACATCACACAATAGGTGAACTTTAAGGAAGCTTATTCCTTTAATTGCTAATACCTTTGGAAATATTCTAAGGTAGGTATCGAAGTTTTTTTCTTCATACTTTTTGTTACTGAACATTACTTTTAACGTGTTAAACTACTCTGGCCTTATCTCTTATTGAGGTTGAAGGTTGCTTTATACTCACCGAGGAAACCCGTAGATTTACCTTTTTTTGGTGGTTCTTCTAAGCAAAGATACTAACAATCTAGATAAGATTCAAGTGGTTTTGAAAATAATTTGCAGAAAGATGGTATGCCCCTTTGAAATAAAAATGGTATGCGCTATGCTCTAAAAAAGTGGATACACCATACTTGAAATTGGGTATACCCCTATGCTCTTTTTCAGGTATTAGATAAGAACATATTAAGAAGATTAAACAAGAAGATTAAAGAAGAAGGTTGTATAAGTAAGTATATATAGTATGATACCTTTTTGGGATTGATGCTATGATGTTAGTTGATATATAAACATCATAACCAATATTATTTTGTTAAACACCATTTTCCTCGTTGCTGTTGAATCATTACAATAAAAACAACACCAACTATGTTTTTTTCAATTGCCTTCGGCAAAGCCAACGTAATGAAGTTCTAAAGACATATTGATATTGAAATATTTCAAATGATGCCGAAGGCAATGTTATTTTTATATATCCAGCAAACTGCACCTTTCATAGTTAAAAACTTGCTTTAAAAAAAACATAACCAACTCCCTACGGGAACAGCAGTATCAATATTGATTTCTTTTTTGTTTTATAAACAATCCCAACTCCCTATGGGAATAAAGGTATTTATAACTATTAATCCTTGCTTTAAAAAAGCAATACCCAACCACCGAAGGGTATAGTGGTAATCAAGTAATATATTTCAGTGCCCCAATCCCCCAGTTCCGTTTCACCCCCTTTCCCCAAAATTAATTCAACTTATCCTAGTACGTCAAAGTCTTTAAGGTTGCTGGTAAGGTAAGATTGACTGAGGTAATGATTCTGCAACACCTTTTCATCGCTATGGCCAGTATAGGTCTTAGCCATGCTTCCCATAGCCATTGTAAGCTTTGTTATATATGTTTTTCTCAAGTTCTTTATGGTCAACCCAGTGACATTCGCCTTCATTGCATAGTGGCTAAAGGCTCTTGAGATAAATTCAGTTAAGTATTTTCTTGATTCACCTTCCGCTTCCAATATATAAGTATCAGTACCTTTCTTCCTGTAATATCCAAGTTCAACCAGCAACTTCTTGAGTGATTTGGTAACTGGGATATAACGTATATACTTGCCATTATCTTCACCAGTCTTGATTCGATTAACCTTAAGGTTGCTGACACCAAAAATCTCAACTCCGTTTTCAAGTGATACAAGGCTATTCCATTTGAGGTTTATATAATTACCACGTTCTCCAGTTTCTAGGCAGAGCCTAAAAGCATCAACCAGCCATGGTCTGTAGTAGTTCCGAGTCTCACCGCTTCTGCTGCCAAGGCCATTCTCAGGGGTTGTTGCTGCAAGTATTCGTTCAAACTCGGACCGTGTAAATATCTTATTGTCATGTTTATCAAATACTAGTTTCGCTTTGGCAAAAGGATTTTTGCCATCGTACTCCCTTACCCTTATACACCAATTATAAAAGGCTTTCATTATCGTAAAGTACTTGTTATAGCTGACGTTGCTGAGTTTCAATTCAAAATTTATATACTTGTAAAATAGCTCGACATGCCTGTCATTGATGTCTTTAAGGTTCATTAGCTCGACACTGTAGCCAGCTTTTTCCATTGCAATGCCGAACCTTTTCAATACAGTAGTGGTTTCATTCAGATGCTTTGGAGTTACCTTCCTGACTAGGTGCAGTGGGGTATTCACACCGCTTAAGCTGTTGAGGTAATCGGCACCGTAGGATAAAAATGTAGTTTTCATCACCTCAACTTTCTCTTCGGTTTTATGATAGCCTTGCATATTCAATTCCTCTCTAAACTTGTTCATTTCAACAAGAGCAGTATCAAAATTCCTAGTATCCAAGACCTTCATTCTCCTTGTATTATTGCCATTGGGGACTGATACAACAAGGTTATAGCGGTGCTGGTCCTTGTGTTGGCACTTGGATAAGCTTGTCGGCTTATCCTTGTCCTGATGGCAGGTTTTTCCGTTCAGTTGCCACTTGCACTTTAGGCATTTTACCTTGATGCCACAACGGTTAAACTTCGCTGGTACTTTGAGTGATTCCATATTACGCTCTTTTAAAATTGTTCAAAAAACCCTGTGCTGCCTTGCTCATTTCCTTCTTGGCAGCGTACCTTTTTTTCACTTTCTTGTTGACTCTTATGCCCATTGATTCGGACAGGCCAACCTTGTCATCGGTGGTATTGGCTTCCATAACTTGATGAGGATTATCAAAATTCTTTAGGGCAAACCGTTTAAACTTATTATTAAAAAACTGGTCGACCTGAGTTGCATCAACGTATTTGGCTTTGCCCACATGGGCCACCAGTATATTTTCCTTCTTACACCAATTGGTGACGGACCGCATATCGGTGTATGCGAGTAGTTCAGCCAGTTCAGATAAACTCATCAAATTGCTTTTCATAGCTTCATTGTATTGATTTGAAACTGGCTCTGGAAGCCTTTATTCGTGGCAGATTCAATATTTCGCCATGAAGCTAAATATTAGCTTCCAGATATGCCAGGGATGAGGCTACTTTTCTTTACCCCATGACTTTATTGCGGCTGCAATAAATAAATCAGGGTCCTCACCAAGTTTCCTAAAAATTGACTTTGCCATTTCCAATTTTATAACCA
>Ga0206980_1108_pt1 | contig 10361 bp, 18 predicted proteins | sample Alteio_BWMinCont_20_FD_153494 | JGI IMG/M metagenome (GOLD analysis project Ga0206980, IMG submission 153494) | Enriched cells from forest soil in Barre Woods Harvard Forest LTER site, Petersham, Massachusetts, United States -... | ecosystem: Environmental > Terrestrial > Soil > Temperate forest >...
GTCACGGCACGGGCTACGTCATGAAGCTCGTGCCTACCGCGCAGATAAGAGGATTTCATCGCCTGCACGGAGACACCGCGAAACGGTTTGCCAGCTTCGTTGGTGATATGGCCGGAGATCGAGGAATTGGGCAGCAAACGAACAACGACGTCGCTAACATGCTGGCCGGGCGCGAGCAATAGCGATTTCCCCCGTAAGCCGCCGAACTGGGACTTCACGTAACCGTCGTGAGATGCCAAAAGAAGATATCGGCCAGCCGATAAACCCTCAAACACGAACCGGCCGTTGGAATCGGTGCTCGCGAACACGGATGGCGCAGCGGAAGCGGGGTTATTCGGCATAGCTGTACCCGCCAGCTTGACGACCGTGCCCTTCAGCGGCTCTCCGCTAACCGCGTCGATTACTGTTCCTCCGATCGTGCACTTGTCCTGAGGCAGCGCTCCATTCTGCGCGCGTACATGGGGCGCCCAAAGGACGACGAGCGCTATTGGAACGACCATCAGGAGGGGTAGCTTCATGGCGATTACCGTGAGTTTATCCGAATGGGATGCGCAGAGGTACTCGTACTTCGAACCCGGACTCCGGATGGATTTGCCCTAAGGCGAGCCAAACAACTGCGGGCAAACGAAATGTCGGCGGCTGGTGTAAAATCTTTGAGTCAACCCCAATCCGCTGCGGCAGGAGTGATGCAGCGGATTTCCAACCGTCGGGACGTGGCTCAGCCTGGTAGAGCACTCGCTTGGGGTGCGAGGGGTCGGCAGTTCAAATCTGCCCGTCCCGACCAATTCTTTCTAAAGAACTTACGAGACGTATTCTCTGTGCTGTGACTCTAAGGCGAGTGACGTATTTGTGCAAGGCTTTTTCAGCGGGAAGTTGCAGCACGCAAACTCGCCGAAGTGCTCACGCGCTGCCCTGTCGTAGGCCAGTGCTGCGTCAAGTTCATCGGTGAACATTCCTAAGAATTTGCTCCTGCCCTCTAGTTTGATCTCTGCCTGAAACTTCCCATCCCGCTTGTGCCAGCAGACACCTTTGAACTGCGATGAACCTCTATGCTTCCGCCGATTGCATTGGTTTTTCTGGTTGCTGCACGTGCGGAGATTCCAGCGCTGGCAGTTCAGCCCATCGTGGTCTCTGTGGTCCACCTTCACATTTGGGTCAGTGACTCCCATGATGAAACGGTGCAAATACAGATTGTGGCGCGAATTCTTGCTGCCCCGTTTACGCATAGCGTAGACGGAATTAGGTTGAACGTTCGCGTGCCAGCTTAGTGCTGACACGCGTTCGTAGTCGGCATCGTCCACTAAGGCGACGAAGCCTTTGGTCAATTGGATTGTTTTCATAAGATCAGGCAGCGAAGGGCTGCCCTTTGCCGCTAGCGGGTGTGCGCCTTGACGTAGCGCTGTAATTCTGTGGCAGACAGCAGAACGCGATCACCCACTCGGGTAGCGCGTAGCTGCCCAGCGGTGACTAGCTTTCGAGTCATGCTCTGTGAGATGGACAGCACTGCGCTTGCTTCTGGAACGGTGTAAAGAATTTTCGTTATCATGCGTTGTCCCTCACTCTGCTGTTATGGTCTGCCACGTCTTGCGGCACCGTGCTCTGTGGCCGCGTCGCGCTGTCGCGGTACGGTGTGCGTATCCTGATTCCCAGCGCTGGGCTCTGCGCTTCCCTTTCCTTGCGTGCGGCTATGCGCTGCCTGCGATTCAACCAAGCCTCTTGCGCGAATCTGTTAAACGCCATACGGTTTCAACTCCTGAAATTTGTGTACCGTCTTGGGCATGTGCTCAAGTTGTCCGATGCTGGGCAGCATGTCAGCGAACCTCTTGCACTCAGCAGCGAAGGCCGCGTCCTCTGGTACAGGCTCTGGCGTGCGCTGCTCACAGCGTCGCAAATCTTCGTACTGCTCATTGATAGGCACATCGTGAGCCACAGGCGCGACGGGTGCGGCAGTCTCATGCAATGAGATGAAAACCAGCAAGCTATCTTTCGTTATCCGGCCATAGCGCTTGCTGGCACTGTTCTTTTTCAGTTCACCGCGTTGCACCATTCTGCTTACGGTGCGTGCGGCACACTTCAAGGCCTGTGCTGCCTCTGCTACAGAAAGCAAGTCAGGCAGCGCGGCTAGTTCGCTTTGTCGAGGTGTTAGCACTGCTCACCCCTTTCGTTGAATGCGTGCCGCGTTCCATCCTTGTGCGTAAACTGCTTCAAGGCTCTGGGCTGCATCATGCGTATGCGTCTGCCGTGCGCGATCTTGTGCTTCACCACTTTGACGGGCTGCGCTGTCGGCATCGGTGCCAGTGCCTTGCTGGTAGTTTCGAGAATTAGTTGCGTGTGATTGTCGATCATGTTTCCCTTTCAGAAGAGGACGGGGCCACTCTGCGCCCATGAAGTGACGCAGCCCTATGTTTGTGGCCCCTGTGCCGCACCCGAGCAGCAAGCAAGGATGCGGAATCTTAAGATCATGGCGCGGGTGATCCGATGGAGAATCACCCGCACCACTCGCCAGCACCGCTAGAAACTTCTCAGGAAAATAGCGGTGAGGCGTGCCCAGCTTCAACGGGCTGGGCAATGTCGTGTTAGTTACCGCGTAGTGGGAACTGGCCCATCTTCTGGCCGCCCATCGTGTCGAAGTCACCGTGGCCGGTGCTGGCTTGTTCGACTGAAGCCTTCGCGGTGTCTCCACCTTTGCGGAAGTCTCCCGGTGTGCTGCCCTCGATTGTCTTGCGGTCAACTGGCTGCGCTACGGGTGCGCGGTCTGCCTGCACTTCGCTGCCCCTGCAAAAGCTCAGGGTGTTCTGATCGTTGGCATGTCCGCTGATTGACTTGCTGCGTGCTATCGCGTCCTGCAGTGCGGACTGGGCAGGCACCGTGCCTGCGTTCAATTGTGCGTCTGAATTGTTCGTGTCGCTCATATGGTTCTTTCTTGCGAGTGCGTTCTATAGTTACGCGCTGGCTGCTGTGGTGCGTTGAAGGGTGAATTATGCGGGTGAGTTCTGAACGGTGCCGTCGAAGTACCGTGCTGCCACTCACCCGCCACCACTCGAAAGAGTGGGAGCTAGTTAGGCAGCCAATTTTAAGAAGCTCTGCGCTGCTCGAATCCGTCAAGCTCTGACTGCATAATTTCGAGGCAGCGTGATATCGCTTCGTCCTCTTGGTATCCGGCCTGCCCACGTTTTGCAAGGCGGTCATGTTCTCGAATGGTGATCTTGAAAGCATGAACCACGTAGCGCATGGGAAACGTGCTGAGCCACTGGGCTACTTCGTCCTCAGTCGGCGGTGAGATGGTGGGGCAGAGCGAATGCCACAAGGCGCGGCAATATTCTACGTTCTCTGGGCTTGACCTCATCGCTTGTGCCTGCTCTGTATCGCTGCTATGACCTTTGGGTCGTAGGTTTTCATCATCAGATTTTTTGATTGCCAGTCCAGCGTGCGCCACTCTTCCACGGTCATCTGTGGGTCAAGGGCAACGTCTGCCCGTTGCTGCTTGCCTGCGCATAGCATCTGGTACTCAAGGTCAGTGTGCGTCCGCAAGAATTCGATTTTCTGCTCACGTGTCCAAGTCTTAGGGTCCCCCGTTGCTGTGATGAAAAACTCAGGTGCTTTGCTTGCCAGCGACGTGAGTACCGTCACCGTGTTGACTGGCGCACCGTTCTGGGACAGTTCCAGCATTCCCAGATTCAAGGATGCAGTCACCCCGAAGGATTCAAGGCGGGTGATAATCTCGCTGCTACGTGCCAGCGGTGTGAGGCGAAGCCTGCATTGCGCGATTGCTTGCCTGAGAGCCAGGTCTAACGCTGGCGTGATCGTGACGGCGGTCATCGTTTCACCTCTGTAGGTTTCAGCGTGGGAATGGTGATCTGTCTGCGTTCTTCGATCAGTTCCCTTTTTAGCGTGTCCTCTCGGGCTTCGTGCCGGAGTAACAGAGAGTGCAGCGCAGTGCATGACTGATGCAGCGCTGAGACTTCTTTTTCCAGTTCTAGGATGCGGGTGCGTGCGACTAGCAGCGGTGAGAATGTTTCGTCCTCTGCGGTGTAGCGTCGTGGGGTGAGTGGTGCGGGTGTCTGGGCTGGGCTGCGTCGTGCCTGCTTGGCGTCGCGTAGCAGTTTCTTGACCTGCATGGGGTCGCGTAGGGTGCTCATTATTTTCCTTGGGAAAGCTGTGGGATTTCAGAATTGGCAGCGGGTGCCGCCGTGGGAAAGCGCTGGGCGAGGCGGATGCCTTTCCAACGCTTATAAAGTTAATCGTAGCACGTATAGGGCCATTTGTCAAGTGATAAAATGCGATAGTAGGTGACACGTGGTGCTAACCTACTGATTCACAGCAGTTTGTTCTATGTTTATTTGTCGCGGCACTACCTGAAAAAACTACCCTATTTTGCGTCCATAGTGCTTTTTGTAGTGGGCGGACCTTTCCACGATGTCACGCGCCATTACACCCGCTTTCTGTAGCGCTTCTAGTGCCTCTTCAAAGGTCTGCCACTTCAGCACCGCCCACATCTTTGCGATGTCCTGCTTTATGCTCTCGTTTTCTCTGCGCTGGGTGTCTGCGTTGATCCACTGGGCAGGCATCGGATTTACCTTGAGTGCGAAAGACGTTTTTAGTTTGGTGATCTCCTGCTTTCTGATTTCCTCTGCTTTGCGTTTTTCCTCTGCCTGTCCAATGTGCTCCAGAGTAGAGGCGTCTAGCTTAGGAACCACGCGCACGGGCTTGGGCATGAAGCGAGACAGAATCAAGACGTTGCGCTCTGCCACTGTCCTACGTGCCTTCGCGTTAGCTTGTCCCTCTCCCTTCCGGCATAGTGCCTTCGATTCTGCTTCCCAGTGTGCGTAGGCTGCTTCCACAGTGGCGAAGCCTTGCAGTTGCATGACCACGCGGTGAGAGGGGTTTTTCTTCCCCGGTTTGCGTACACTCTTGACTAGTTCGTGCTTACCGTCACTGCGCTTTTTTACCCAACCTGTTTTTTTCGTTTCTGTCATCGGGCTGTCTCCTGTCTTAGTTTGCGTGCTCTGTACTTGGCTTTGCGGGTGCGGTCATACTCGCGTAGCTTCTCTGCTTGCTGCTCTGCATATTCCTTCAGCGTGGGCCATGCTTTCATCTGGGACAGGTCAACGCGCCATGCTTCACCCTTGCGCGTCAGCAGTCCCATGCCCTCTAACAGTTCAAGCCTGCGGTACACGGTGCGCGGTATGAGCGAAGTCTTGAGCGACAATTCGCTTGCACTGGTTTCTGGCTTCGACAGCAGCAACCGGAGGATTGCGATAGCCTCAAGGTCTAGCTTGCTGCCTGCTCTGGCGTCCAGTAGTCTGCGTCCTTCGTCCTTCGTCATTTTGCTGCCCCTTTCTCGCTGTCGAATTTTGCTATGCTATCCCACTGCTCTAACCATCCTTGCGGACCTTTCGCAAACTTGTCAGGGTGTACGTGGGCCATGTACTCGATCTGCTTGGTGATGAATCCTTCGCTGTGCTCTGCGTCCAGCCCGTGCTTCTGTATCACGTGCGGCCATCTGCTGAGGCAATTCTTGGGCAACTCAAGGCGGTAAGTCTTGCCCGTTCTCCTGCTCACCCTGCTAGGCCGCGTGCTAGTCCATTGCTTAGCGTAGGCGCGTGCCAGCGCTCTCGCTGTTTCTGTCACCACTACTCTTTTGTGATCTGTCCACGGGATGCGCTCCCAGCAGACTTCGTAGGTGTTTGCTGTCAGAATGCGTGCGCCCGTCTTTGAAGTTACCCACTTGATGCCCTCTAGGGCTGCTAGGCTGCGCTGGACAGATGAGACGCTGGCAGCGCAGCGCTTTGCTAGGGTGCCGTGGGAGATACGCAGCGGACCCTCCGCACAGGCCAGCACCATCATTACAGCGAGGTCTGAGGGTTTGAACCATCCTGGCCACTCTGTTTTTTCATCCGAGATGAGACGTTGCAAGTTATCCATCGTGTGTCCTTTCGGGTATCGGTCAATTTGACCGAGTTAATATGCAGAATGTCCCTGCGTTTGTGTCAAGGACGAGGTATCGGTCAATTTGACCGAGATAATACATATGTACAGCCTCTAAAATGGTAGGGTGTCGGCGGAGTGTTCGCGCATTCTTTTTGTGCAAGATAGGATGGTGAGTGGTGAGTGCTCCTAAGCTACCCACAGAAACCAAGATGCGGGAGCATCCCTCTGTGTTCCGCGATTTTTGGCGTAATCCCTACTTAAATGGTAGGGTATTATTTAGGGTGCGGGTGGGTCACCCTTTCTTCTTGTGAAAGTGGCAGGCGTCGCACCGTCTCCCGTGGTGGCGATGGTAGATCGGCTCATTGCGCTTGCTCTGGTATACGCTGCGTATCCGGCCTGCTCGAATCCTTGCAGCGCGTCGCTCAAGGTCTACCATAAATTCGCGTGCCGCCTTGTCTTGCTCATCCTTCACTGACGGTGATCCACAGACGGCACAGCTACAGCCTGGACGATTAGTACATTGCATGGGTCACCCTTTCCTTTCTAGGCGCGTGCCGCCTGCGTCTTGGTTTGCATTGCCTCTGTGATCGTGTCCGCTGCCTCATCCGGGGTGACTTTCAAATACTGCCCTGTGGTGCCCAGTGACTTGTGACGCAGCACCGTCTGCACTACGCACAGGTCACCCGTGAGACTAAGTACCTCACGCGCACAGGTGTGCCGCAGGGTGTGAGCATGGGCTTTTCTTGCTGGCAAGCCTGCCCGTTCTGCGTAGCGGTGAAGCCTGTAATTCAGCGTGCGCGGTGCGCGATTGAATAGCTTACCCACAGGCCGGAGTGCCGCGACGCGCTGTAGATCGGCGGCCACGTCCAGCAGTCCACTTGCCATCGGTATGCTGTGCCGCACTCCCTTTTTGGAAGTGCAGATTAGAAGCCTGCCGTCCTGTAGCTGCGTCGCTTCCAAGTCTAGGCACTCAGAGACGCGCAAGCCAAAGGCCGCACACGTTCTGATAATGAGCCTGTCCTGGTCATCGTCACAGACAGCAAGCAAGCGCTGTAGCTCATCTGCCGAGAAGTATTGCCCTGCCTCGTTCCCGCTGCGTCGCTTCACTGGACACCTCCGCGTCTGACAATTTCTCTGGCCAAACGATCACACGCGCACTCCCATGACGGGCAGTCCTTGCAATACTGCGCTTCGCAGGTCATGCACCCCGATAGCTGATCGGCGGCGCACACCGTGCCACAAGACGGGCAGCGTGTGACTGCTGATTCTGGAAATGACAAAACTGTATGAGTGCTCATCGGATCACCTCACGCGGACAGATTATGTTGAGTAACAAGATGGCAGGCAGGTACACCGCTGCAATCTGAAGTAGGTATGCCAATAGGGTGTTGCTGAGGTATAGACTCAAGATGGCTCCTGTGTTTGGTTAGATCAAGCATGGGAGTGGTGCGCGTACCGGGATGCTCAGTTGACGCTGGGCATCTCGGCTATGTGATCGGCGGTAGTCCGGTACTCAGTGAAGCCCGCGTTTCCTGTCGCCAGTCTGTCACGGGCTTGCTCAATATCGGTTTGCACCGCTGTCACCGGTGCGGGTGGCAATGCGTGCCAACGTCGCTTACTGACCTTTTGTATCTCCCTACCCGGCTCCTGTGACCTTTACCGCTGGTCAGAACCGCTGCCCGTGTACTACCTAGAAAACCTAGCCGAGTACATGGGTGCTGTTCCCGAGTCGTCTTGCCTCTTGGTTTATTGGCTTGACAATTCAAAGTTCTCACGTCCCTGAAAAATCGTCAAGGAATCTTAGGTAACCAGTAGAAAGTGCCATTAGGAAAGCAAAAATTTTCGTCCAATTTTTATTCGCGCGCGTGCGCGTAGCTTTCTTACTAGTGTGCGCGACTGCTGCGCTGGTAGATCGTGGGCAGGCCGGATAATACGTATGACGTACACTTCAAGACTCGCGCACCAAACACTGGCCCTATCCCAAGAGAGCAGAGGCACCCCAGAGGGTAGCTGGGTACGGTAGGCCGGAGGTAAGCAGAGGATGCTACCGGGGTGCGGGGTGCGGTTTTCCTGTCGTTATAGACCTGCACCTCTGTCGTTATAGAGAAGCACTGACAATGCACCGCGTAGCATGTAACCTGCTTTGCTGTGCGGCAGTTAGGTTAAAACGACACACCCATAACGCACCCGCACCTTTCCTTATCCCTGGTTCGTCGACGCATGGGCAGTGTGCCGCCCTGCGCGGTAATTCCGTTGCCTTTCTGTGTCTACACCCGTTCCTGGCAACGAAAAAAGCCCACCCAAGGGTAACCCGTAGGTCACCATCGGATGGGCTATGTCAATGATTACTTGCCAGTTCCAAGCATTCTGGCAATGTTACTGCCCTAGCTAGGAATCAGGGCTCAGGGAATGGTAGCGCGTCGCTTTCCGTGGGTAAAGCATGGTATGTCAATGGGTTAGCGTGGAAAGCAGCGCCGGTGCCCTGGATTTTATTTCTTCGCCCTTCGGTGTCTACACGGTAGGGCTAGGAGCCTCTGTGTCAATCTGAGACAGGCTAGCTAGGCTCAGAGTCATCCGGCCTGCGTTCGTGCGCTGGCAGGGCTCCGTGCTCTCCGCCGATGGCGTCAGGCGCGGCGACCTTCAGCCACAAGGTTCAACGATTTTCAGGCCGCGTATAGGGCACGTCGTAGCATACGAGTGGTCCCATCCAGCCTTCGAATCGGTCCAATCGTAGAACATCGTCACGTTTCCGGCGTAATCAAAATCTATACAATAGGTCCCGTCCACGCTTTCAATTCGAGCAGCTACTACCACCGTAACGTGCCACTTGGCGACTTCTGCCACTTCACCTATGGTTCCACCTCCGAGAAGTGCGTCGGACAAGGTGACTTTCTGACCGACCTTCAATGCTTTCATGTCCATTTCATTTACATCTTGCATCGTCATCTTCACCCAGCCTTCCTTTCGTCGCTCTGGGCTGCGCTGGGCTCTGCACATTCGTCATTCTCCCACGGGTGACAGAACTTCGCCCCCGTGGTGTGTACCCACGGGCCTTCTCCGGCATAAACCAGTCTGTCGCAGTGCTGGCACGGGACTAGTTCTGGTCCTGGTTGTTCTGGGTAGTGACCTGACTTCGCTCTAGGTGTACCGCCACAAGCGGCGCACCCGTTCTCCCTTCCGCAATCACAGTTGATTCCGCCATCATTCATAAAAGACCTTGCCCAGTCTAGCAGTGTTAATCCTTCGTCACCCGTGGAGCAAGTTACGAAAGGCCAGTGGGCTGGCAGGGAGGAGGAACGTAAGGGGTCATGGCAGCGGCAGACTAGTGGTCCAAGAGCTTGTCTATTTCAGCCAATACATTTATTGCCGTTTGGTCTATCTGTTTGACGGGGATGTACAACACCTCGTGTCGCAGAACAACGACCCCGCCACAATTATCAGCCCCAGTGACGACTAATGAAGCGGCGACGGCCATCCCTTCTCCTTGGGCTGGATTGACGCAAGCAATCGAGATGGATAGACCATTCGGTGCCAACTCGAAAGATGCCGACCTTCGTATTGCTTCTTTTAAAGAGTACACAAAAGTGGGACCGACTCGATCATCCGGGCTGTCACAGCCTGAAGTCACGGCGACCTTAGTTTTGGCGGGTTGGCCTAACGCAAGTGACGGTGCCAACAATAATAACGCAGCGAGATACTTGAATTGTGATTCCATCTTCCGGGTATCCTTTCCGCATGATGCGCCCAATACTAACCCAATGTTTCGGGATTGCAAGTGGACTTCACAGACGAGAGAATACAAAGCAAATCGGCGCAATTCCAGCGAAACCTTTCCCGGCCTGACACAATCCCAGCAGGGCCGCCTTGCCAGAGCAGCGCACCTGCCCTCTATGCCAGCAAACTCACTCTCGGGTGCGTCTCGCTCAGGTCTGCCGTCATGAGGTTCACATACCTCCGCGTCATTTCGAGGCTGCTGTGCCCCAGCACGCGCTGTAGATGGAACACAGAGCCACCTTTCCGTAGATAATTCAGAGCGAACGTATGCCGGAATGCGTGCAAGGTTCTCTCAGGCGGTTCAAAGCCCAGCCGACCACAAAGCAGCTTCACGTCCCGCAGCATGATGTGTCGTTCCAGCATCCGTCCTCGGCGAGTACAGAAAACAAGATCGTGAGGGCGTGACGCAGAGTCCACTATGTGGCGTGCCAGAGCCTTGCGCAGTTCAAAGCTAATCGGCACCTTGCGTTGCTTGCTGCCCTTGCCCATGACGGTGAGCAGCAGATTGTCTAAGTCAACGTCTTGAACGTGGAGACTCAGCACTTCGCTAATCCGGCATCCGGTGTCGAGCAGCACCAGCGTTAGCAGATGCAGCCTTCGCTGATACACGCCTTTGGGTTTCCAATGGATGAGTTGAGAGACTTGAGGCAAAGTGA
>Ga0206980_1110_pt1 | contig 10327 bp, 11 predicted proteins | sample Alteio_BWMinCont_20_FD_153494 | JGI IMG/M metagenome (GOLD analysis project Ga0206980, IMG submission 153494) | Enriched cells from forest soil in Barre Woods Harvard Forest LTER site, Petersham, Massachusetts, United States -... | ecosystem: Environmental > Terrestrial > Soil > Temperate forest >...
TCTGATCACCGGCGGTGCTCGGCGCCTGGGGCGGGCATCGGCTCTGGCTATGGCCGAGGCCGGGGCGGATGTGGCCATTACGTTTTTGCACTCGGCACGCGAAGCGCAGCATACCGTGATCGATCTGAGTAGCTTTGGAGTGCGGGCGGTGGCGCTGCGCTGCGATATCACCGAGGAGAAGAGCGTCCGGGCTGCGATCAAGGAAACCGGAAGGGAACTGGGCGGGCTGGACATTCTGGTCAACAACGCAGCGAATTACGAAACCGTCGAATTCGACAAGCTGAGCGTGAAGCAGTGGGACGCGATTTTCGCTTCGAACACGCGGGGGCCGTTTCTGGTGTCGCGCGAGGCTTTGAAGATGCTTCGAGAACGGCGAGGAAAGATCATTAACATGGGTTCACTCGGTGGATTGCGGCCCTGGGCTGATCATGCTCATTATTGTTCGTCGAAGGCCGCGGTGCACATGTTGACCAAGGTGATGGCGAAGGCGCTGGCTCCGGCAATCGCGGTGAATTGCGTGGCTCCGGGAATGATTGATCTCGGCGAAAAGTCGGCAGCCGGGTTTATGAAGCGAATGGCAAAACAGACTCCAATGCGGCGGAACGGGACCGGGGAGGACATTGCGGCGGCGGTGTTATTCTTTGCTGCCGCGCCTCATTTTATTACTGGGCAGATCATGGCTGTGGATGGCGGGTTGGGTTTGTAGCGCCCCCGGACGAGGCGTCCGGGGCTACGTGATTACACGTCGGCGGTTGTTGGATCGATCATCGATTTGATCTCGGAGATTCGATTTGCGGGGAAGCCGCCCTGGCTGGCGTGTTCCCGGATCAGGGCCTCGTCGGGAGCGATGTAGATGCAGTAGATTTTGTCCTGGGTCACGTAGCTGTGAACCCACTGAATCTCGGGGCCGAGTTTGCGGAGGACGCCGCAGGATGTTTGCGAGACGGCTTGCAGTTGCTGCGGGCTCAGTTGTCCGGCGCCGGGCAGTTCACGTTCGATTACGTATTTTGGCATGACGTCTCCTGTCTGTGGAGTGAGAAAGTTTCGATAGCCGCATCAGTTTGCCCGATCTGTGTGCTTTAATCAAGCGTCGGTGGTTTGTCGCGCACCGGACTTTCCTGTATGTTGCAAACTTCGGTCTTGATTTCTATGGAGAAGCGTCTCATCGCAGTCGCGCTGCTGTTCCTGAGTTCGGTGGCATGGGCGCAGATGCGTCCGGAAGATGGTGGCCGGGAATTCCAGGTATGGACGGGCGGCGGCTATTCGGTTCCCGGAGGCACGTCCGACACCGGCGTCTGGAATGTGGGCGTGCGTTATGGCTGGATTCTGACCCAGCCTCATGGTCCCGGGTTCCTCAATGGAAGATTCGAATACGTACTGGACGCCGTGCCCGTTTTTTTGATCTTCCAGCGCTACAACACGGCTTACGGAGGCGGCTTCAGTCCGCTGGGCTTGAAGTGGGACTTCGCGGCTCGTGGACGGATTGAGCCTTACCTTGAGTTGAATGGCGGGACTCTATTTACCAACCACCAAGTGCCTACGGGAACCTCCGCTGTGAATTTTACTGATGCGGCTGCGCTCGGCATGCATATCCTGGGCGACAAACATGCTTTTAGCGTGGAGGTCCGATACATGCACATTTCGAATGCGGGATTGAGTTCGCCCAATTTCGGGATTAATACGGTGCAGGTGCGGTTGGGGATTGGGAAGTTTTTCGGGCACTAACTTTCAACTCCTGATAGGCAGGGTACGCGACGAAGTACAAGTACGGGTCCAAAGGGAGCGAAAATGCAGATAGTGAAGTTAACGGCTCTAACCGGCCTGTTCGCCGTCCTTCTGTCTTTCCTGCTTGAGTTGTACTTCGGGTTTACGGCGAAACCTTACATGTTCGGATACCCGACGAAAAAATGGCCGATCCTCATATCCCTGACCGTCATGTGGGCTATGTCATTTAAGGTAGCCTACTACCTGCTCTGGCAGCGGCATACGTTCTACGGAGGGACGCACTGATCCTTGTGTCCGCTGCCCGCCTAGTTGCAGCTAGCTAACCGCGCCAGATATTCTTCTCGCTTATGTCAACTCTAGTGGAATGTGTTCCTAACTTTTCCGAGGGGCGTGACACGGCAAAGGTCGATGCCATTGTTGCGGCCATGAAAATGGATGGCGTGTACCTGCTCGACCGCGAAATGGATGCCGACCACAATCGGTGCGTGATCACGTTGGTTGGGGAGCGCGAGGCGATTCAGGAGGCGGCGATTCGAGGCGTCGGTAAGGCTGCTGAGTTGATCGATCTGAATCACCACCAGGGGGCGCATCCGCGGATGGGGGCGGCGGATGTGGTGCCGTTCATTCCAATTGATGGGGTGACCATCGAAGATTGCGTGGCTGTGGCTCGGCATGTGGGAGCGGAAATCTGGAAGCGACACCAGATTCCGGTTTACTTGTACGAGGCGGCTGCGACCACGCCCGAGCGGCAGAATCTGGAGAACATTCGCAGAGGGCAGTTCGAAGGCATACGGGCGGACATTGCGACCAATCCGGCGCGCAAACCGGATTTTGGCGAAGCGCGGGTGCATCCGACGGCTGGAGCGACGGTAGTGGGAGCCCGCAAGTTTTTGATCGCCTACAACGTTTTTCTGAACACCACGGATGTAGAAATTGCGAAGAAGATTGCCAAGGCAGTGCGCTTCTCGAGCGGCGGGCTGCGCTTTGTGAAGGGCGCGGGATTCCTGGTGCGCGGGCTGGCGCAGGTATCGATGAACCTGACGGATTTTGAGCAGACGCCGATCCATCGCGCGTTTGAATTGGTGAAGCGTGAGGCTGAGCGTTATGGGGTTGCGCCGCTCAGCAGCGAAATCGTCGGCCTGATTCCGAAAAAGGCTTTGGAGTCGGCGGCGGAGTGGTTCTTGCAGGTGGAGAATTTTGATTCGTCTTTGATTCTGGAAAATCGTCTGACCGCGGTGATGGGAGGCAAGTCCGCGGTCGGTGGATTGCGGGCCGGGGTTGAACCATTCGTCGAGCAGTTGGCCGCGCCTACGGCTACGCCCGGAGGGGGCAGCGCGGCTGCGGCCAGCGCGGCCATGGCGGCGGGACTGGCCTCGATGGTGGCTTCGATGTCGCGGGGCAAGAAGGCTTATGTGCAGTATGAGCGCGAGTTGAGCGAGGCCATTGCGCGGCTTTCGCAGTTGCGCGAAGAGTTGAAGGCGGCGATCGACGCGGACGCGGAGTCTTACAATGCCGTAATGAAGGCCTACAAGCAGGCGAAGGAATCGGCAAATGCGGATGGCATCATTGATACCGCTCTAAAACAAGCCACCAGCGTGCCTTTGAGCGTGGCGGAACGGGCGAGAGAAGTGGCGGGGATCGCGGAGAAGCTTAAGCCCATTACCAATCCAAATATGAAATCCGATCTGACGACGGCGATCGCGTTGGCAAAAGCCGCAATTGAGGGAGCGCTGGCAAATGTGGAGATTAATCTGGAATCGCTGAAAGACGCGGCCTTTGTTGCGGAAGTTCGCGGAAGGGTCGCAACTCTGTCGGCCGGGTAGTGTTTTCGATTGTGGCACTTTCCAGTGTGGCTGGCGGACCAGGTACGTGGTCGTACTTTCGTTTCGTATCTTATTGGTCCCATTGACATACAATAGGTTCATAGTGCAAGTTTGCGGATGCGATTCGTTCTGCATCTAAGTACGATATCCGGAGTCGGCATATTACTGGGCATATTAAACTGGGCATATTAAAAAGAGGCGCTTTACTTATGAGACGATTGCCAGGGGTTTTGTGGGTTCTGCTACTTTCGACAGCGGCTGCGTGGGCGGCGGCAATGAGCAGTTCCGCGCGGGGTGTGATTCCTTCAGAAGTGCAGCAGGTCATCACCGTGGACTACCGGATGCTGAAGAACTCCAGCACCGCGATGGCGCTGAAGGACCAGGTGCTCCCGCCGAGTCTTAAGGAATTCGAAACCTCGCTGAAGAGTGTCGGAATCGATCCCGAGAAGGATGTCGACCAACTCACTTTTGCTTCTTTCCGTCATGGTAAAGAGGGAGTGAAGGTGATCGGAGTCGCACAAGGTTCGTTTTCGAGCAAAGCGTTTCTCAAGAAGGCGAAGTTGAATAAAGTAAAGCCGATCAAGTATCGCGACAGCGATATTTATCCCATGTCCGCCGGCATGCAGATGACCTTCCTCGAAGAGAACTCGATGCTGTTCGGAGATGGAACTGCGGTAAAGGGTGCGCTGGACGCCCGCGACGGTTATACCTCGGCGCTCGACGCCAACAGCCAGGTCACGGATATGATCGGCTCAGTCGAGTCCGGCACGGTATGGAGCGTGCTCGATCAGCAGGGAACGCAGAACATGTTGCTCTCGGCGCTGGGCGACGCCGGGAAATTGGCTGATTTCGATACCATCAAGAAGCACGTGCTGGGCTCGCGCTACGCCATGAACTTCGCCAACGGAGTGAACTTCGACATGGACGTGGTAACTTCAGACTCGGTGACGGCGGCAACGCTTTCCTCGCTGGTGAAGGCGGGCGTGCTCTATCGAAAGATGACGGCGACTGCGGTTGAGAAGGTCGCGCTGGAAAATGTTTCGGTGAACTCGGACAGCTCCAATTTGCAGATGCACTTCAAGGCGGATGACAAACAATTCCAGGGGCTGATGCACTCGGATCTGTTTGCTGCCGTCTCGAAGTAGCCTCAAGAGGGACGCAGCTGTAGAGACGTAGCTAGCTACGTCTCTACGGGGCGAGGGCGGCCTCGCCACACAACACCGCGGTGTTCATGTAAAATCAAATGCGGTGAGTGCGGTTCCCAGCCTTAGACACGACTCCCAAATTCTAATTTAGGATGAAGAATGGCCAAGATTGCAAAGACAGCAGATCGTAAGAAAGTAATGGATACCTCCAAGAGCACGGATTGCCCGAAGTGCGGCAAGCCCACCCGGATCGTGAAGCGGGTCAAGGACCGCGAACGCGGAGTGCCGGGAGGCGTGTTTATTTCGTGTTCAGTGTGCGAATTCTTCGAGAAATTGTAGGAAAGCGCTTCTAGCTTTTAGCTCCTAGCTTCTGGCCTGGAGCTTTCAGGGATGGCCGCAGCGCGAAGCCGCAATTGCCATTTCGGCTTTATTATCTCATCCAACCAAATCAAAACCCTCTAACGACCTTCGAAATGAAGGGTCACATCGGCGGGCACTTCGATCGCCCGACCATCGCAGATTGCCGGGCTGAATTGCCAGGTACTGAACAGCTTGATAGCTTCTTGATTCAAGTCCGGACGGTCGGAACGGTCGATGCTTACGGAGCGGATTCCGCCATCAGTACGGACCGTACCGTGAAGCATCACATCCACCTTCTCGCTCCCGCTCCCCGGTTTTGGCTGCGTCATCACCTGCCCGAAGGGTCGGCGATAGGTAGTACAAACCTTCCCCACCGTGGCATTTGGAGGAGGCGTGAGAAAGTCAGGATCGAACGGACCTTCGATCTCCTTCTTCGACTGTTCAAGTTCCATGCGCAAGTCGGTTTGCTCGTAGGTGATGTGGGCGGGGAGGTAGGTGTCGCGATAGGCAAAGAAATCGGAATTGGTAATGGTCTCGTTGTTAGCGTGGGCTCGCAGCACAACTCCTAGCTGCGCATCGATGCAGATTTCATTGGCAGCGCTTTTCTCCCCAACGACGGTGTCGAACTCAATGCAACGCGCGGGGCGGCCGTTGACCTGACTGTCCTGGATAGAACGAATGATGTCAGATTGATCGAACCGCGCAGTGTAAGGCCGATTGAGACGGGTCATGCGACGGACTTCGAGGGGAGCTTTCGCCCTGTCCCCAACATCGGCAATCAAGCTTCCGTTGACCACGACAAGAAGGTCGAAGTCTCCGAACTCATACTCGTCACGATAGGAACGCGGACCATGCACGACGCTGGTAAACCGACCGCTCTGCGACCCCGAAGGCGAGAAAGATTGGAAGGTAATGACCTGCTCGTAACCGGCGAACTCATGCGGTGTGCTGATGGAATTGGCATGCTCCAGCAGAGTGACCGCCTTCTCGCGAATTTGAACCTCCTGCGCCGGTGAAATAACGGGCGCAAGCAACAGAAGAATAAGCGGGAGGCGTGAGATCGCACGCATAACGACTCTCAAGTGGCAGCCAGATTCTAGCACTATTTCCACGGCGCGCCGCAGATTGTAGACCGCGATCGTTTCAGAAGCTTATTTGTCCCAGGATAGCTCGGGCTTCGCCGGCGGGGTCGACGGCGCCTGTAATCGGGCGTCCCACCACGATGTGAGTTGCGCCAGCGGCAATGGCCTCGGCAGGCGTCACCACTCTGGCTTGATCATCGGGATCCGTGCCCTGCGGACGCACCCCTGGCGTGACGATGACAAAGTCGCCCTCCAGTTCACTCCGCAATGCGGACGCTTCTCGCGCGGAAGCAACCACGCCTTGGCAACCGCTAGCGAGAGCCAGTGCTGACAGGCGCAGCACCTGATCCTGAACCCGGCCGTGTACGCCTAACTTGTCGAGATCGTTGTCGTCGAGGCTGGTCAAGACTGTCACAGCCAAAACCATGAGAGCGGCGTTTCGGTCGCGCGCAGCCTCCGTCGCTGCACGCATCATTTTGCCTCCACCGGAGGCGTGTATCGTCAGCATACTCACGCCGAGGCCGGCGGCTTCCCGCACCGCTGCGGCGACGGTGTTGGGAATGTCGTGGTACTTGAGGTCGAGGAATACCCTGCGTCCAGACGCCACCAGATCACGAACGATTTGTGGGCCTTCCGCCGTGTAGAGCTGCATCCCTACTTTGTAGCAAGAGGCGGAGTCGCCCACGGCTGCCACGATCTTCTGGGCGGCAGCCGCGGATGATACATCCAATGCGACAATCAGACACTGGCGCGGATTGTACATCCCGTTTGGAGTGTAAAACGAACCTGGCTAATACGCTAGTGACTGGAGCATCGCTAGCTGCTCGGGCGCGGCTTCCCGCGGCGAGGCCAGGTCAACGCGAACGCGCTGAAGGCCCTTATTCTCGAAATGGAGCACTTCGGCGGCGCCGTAGGAGAGGTCGATAATCCGGCCGGGGACAATCGGTCCTCGATCATTGATCCGGACATAGACAACTCGCCCGTTGCGGAGGTTGGTCACACGTACCCAGCTGCCGAGCGGCAGAGTCGGGTGAGCCGCAGTCAGATCGTGCATCTTATAGGGTTCACCGCTGGCCGTGGTACGGCCTTCAAATTTTTCTCCATACCATGAGGCTGTCCCCAGCTGGTACGGCTGCTTATGATGAGCGGTGAGATGGGAGCCTGAGCTAGGTCCCGCGACGGCTTTGATTGGAATAATACTTTGGGTATCTTTCGACCCTGAGCTGGTTGGCCCCTGAGCCGCCCCCAGGCTGACGACCAATAAAACGCTCGCCAGTCCATGAGCTATTTGATTTCGCATTCAGTGTCACCTCTTCTCTAAAGTCTCTGCATCCGAAAGTCGTCCTCCAGCGACCCAGTCCGTGATGTGATCTGACGATGCTATAGGTCCTGCGTTAGCCCTGTCAATCCGAAATCGCCTGTACCAATGTTACGAGATAGTTATGGATAACTTACGTAACCTGCTGTACAACTTGAGCAAACATGCTGATATTGCTGTGGTAACAGCAACTTAGATGTTTAGTTAGTAGTAAATACCCACAACCGGAGCGGGGAGTGCAATATTTGCACTGGCATTTGTTTTCATGCGTTTAGGCTGGTTTATGCATCCCACTCATGATTTCAGCTAGTTACGGCGGAATCTCTTCATGATGTGGGAGCCGCGAAACACATTTGCAAAGCATAGCGTTTCCGATACATTTCGATTATGGCTCTCACGCCTCCTGTCGTCCTGACTATCGCCGGCTTTGATCCCGGTTCGGGTGCAGGCGTTACTGCCGACATCAAGACCATCGCCGCTCACGGCTGCTACGGCGTGGCATGCATCACCGCCCTCACGGTGCAGTCGACGGCAGGCGTTCGACGAGTCGAGACGGTTGACTCTGAACTGGTGGCTGAAACGCTTGCGGAGCTGGCCGCTGATGTTGAAGTTGCGTCGGTGCATATCGGAATGCTCGGCTCCGTCAAGATAGTTCGAACGGTTGCAGACTTCCTGGCAGCGAATAGGCTACCGAACATCGTTTTGGACCCCATTCTCAAGAGTTCTTCTAGAGCCGACTTAATGGATGCCGCTGGAGCGCGCTGGCTAGCCGAGAAGCTGATCCCACTAGCAACGGTCGTGACTCCAAACATCGACGAAGCGTCGGCATTGACCGGATTGCCGGTCACCGATCCCGAAGAAATGCGGGTGGCAGCCCGGAAACTCCACGAGATGGGTGCCTCGGCAGTGGTAATAACCGGTGGCCATCTAGAAAAAGCGATTGATTTGTTGAGCTTCACCAGCAAGCGCGGCATTGAGCAGGAACTGTTCAAGTCCGCTCGTCTGCGGTCGAACTCAACTCATGGCACAGGTTGTGCTTTTGCCACCTCGGTAGCCTGTCATCTCGCAATGGGACGCGGACTCCCGGAAGCAGTGCTGCTGGCAAAAGCCTATGTCGCAGCCGCGATCAGCAATGCCCATCCCCTGGGACACGGCACCGGCCCAGTCCATCATCTCTATCGCATGCAGCAGCAAAGGCGGATCATGGCTCCCGACCCCGAGCCGGTGCATTAGTTCCATCGGTGTCGGTCGCGAGCACCCCCCAGCATAATTCAACGCCGTCGTCCTGAATTCACGCATCGTCCCGAATTCACGCCGTCTTCCCAAATTCACCCTTTCATCCCGAATTCACGCCGTCATCCTAAATTCACGTCGTCATCCTGAGCGAAGCGAAGGATCTCTGCACTCTGCCTGCAGTGCCAAGCTCTTCCACTCCGCCTTGACCGCCAACTGCGCCTCGTGGGGCTCGCCGCGATGCGTGTTTTGTCGACTTGACGGCCCAGGTTAGCGCCCAAAAAACGGGTGTCACGAGACTAGACATCAGGGACCGGGCGCGAACCGAGGGCACCGGGCTGCTGACCCTACGCCGCAGACATGAAGCATGCACAGGGAATCAAAACCACGAGGGCGATGCGTTTCATGGCTACCTCCAGAAGAGAAACCTGTCGGACGAAAAATACGTTTCCTGGGAATTCGGGTCATTCTTCTCAGCGGGTGCTGCGTCCCAATGGGGACTCTCTTCGAGGAGGCGAAAGCTAATCATGCTAAATAAACCGTTACTTCCGATCCTGCTTCAGGCCAAAGGCGTAGACGTCTCGCTTCCCAGGATCGATATAGACTACCGCGTTCGCCACGACGGGTGAGCCGCTCGCAATCGATACCTTGCTGATAGCGTAGCTCCACAGCTTAGCGCCGGTTTTGGCATTTAGTGCGTACAGGTTCCAGTCGCCTGCAAAAACATAAACCACCCCATTCGCCACGGCGGGCGAAGACGACACGCCGCCGCCCGTGGCGTAGCTCCACAGCTTGAGGCCGGTCTTGGCATCCAGCGCGTACACGTTGCTGTCCGCCGAGTCGATATAAACCACGCCATTGGCCACGGCCGGCGAGGAATCCAAGTAGCCGCTGGTGCGGTAGCTCCACAGCAGGGCACCGGTAGTAGCATTCAGCGCGTCAACGCTCCCGTTGTACAAGCCGATGTAAACTACCCCGTTGGCCACAGCGGGCGAGGAATACACGTAGCTGCCGGTGTTGTAGCTCCACAGCAGGGCACCGGTAGTGGCATTCAGCGCATAGACGTTGCCCTCCTCTGAGCCGAAATAAACCGCCCCATTCGCCACGGCGGGCGAGGAGGTCACATAATGGTCGCCGGCAGCGTAACTCCACACCTTGGCCCCGGTGCTGGCTTTCAGCGCGTACACGTAGCCGGCCGAGCCGAGGTAGACTTTTCCATCGGCCACGGCAGGGTCGGAAGTCACGCGGGCGCCGAGGTAGTGAAACCACTTCAGGCTGAGGTTCCCAACATTGTTGACGCCAAGCCCGCTTTCGCATGGGTTCGAACGCTGCATGTTGGTTCGGTGGAATTCGCTCCAGTTATTGACGCACGTGCGCGCTGGCTGCTGACCCCACGCCACAGACACGAAGCTCACACATAGAATCAAAACCACGAGGGCGCTGCGTTTCATGGCTACCTCCAAAGGATGGTACGGCGGCGATACGTTTCCCAAGATTCGAGTCGTTCGCCTCAAGGAGGAGAGGCGGAAATGATGAGCTGCGAGTCAATTTACTCCCTTTGGCTAATCTTGGCAAACAGGCAGCATCCGATTGAGGGTGATGTGATTTCCGCACCGGGTGGGATGCATGTGAGGCCGTTGG